>Ga0209697_10000661_pt1 | contig 56573 bp, 51 predicted proteins | sample AliMusrvi5mmetaG_FD_184115 | JGI IMG/M metagenome (GOLD analysis project Ga0209697, IMG submission 184115) | Freshwater lake bacterial and archeal communities from Alinen Mustajarvi, Finland, to study Microbial Dark Matter (Phase II) - Alinen... | ecosystem: Environmental > Aquatic > Freshwater...
CTAGGAGTCTGTCGGACTTAGCGTGACCGACCCCAATTTATAGAGACCCTGATTGGTACAACATCTTGATATTATGTTATTTAACAGCATTTTGTTCTTGCATAGCGCAGCGGTTATGGGGTATATTCTCTAGCAAATCAGATATTTATGCGAGGGACATGTCCATGAAGGTAACATTCGCTCAGGTTGATAGAGAAACTCTCTACCTATTGCCACCATCTATTCAGGAGTGGTTACCGGAACAGCATCTGGCCCGCTTTGTGGTCGAAATTGTAGAGCAAATCAACCTTCAGCCTCTTAAAGCATCGTACTGTGGCCGTGGCTCTCAGCCGTACAACCCGGAGATGCTGGTGGCTCTTCTTTTTTACGGGTACGCTACGGGAGTTTTTTCAAGTCGAAAGCTTGAGCGCAGCACCTATGACTCAGTGGCTTTCCGCTACATCGCCGCCAACAGTCATCCAGACCACGATACTATCGCCACATTCCGCAGGCGGTTTCTTCCCCAGTTGACGAAGATATTTGTGGAGATACTCGCTGTTGCTCACGAGATGAATATTTTAAAGCTGGGCAAGGTTAGTATCGATGGGACCAAGGTTCACGCGAACGCTTCCAAACACAAGGCTTTGAGTTACGGCCATGCCTGTAAGCTGGAAAAGCAGCTTGAGGCAGAAGTGGCTGAATTGCTGAAAAAGGCTGAATCCATCGACAACGATGATATTCCTGATGGCATGGACATTCCTGTTGAACTTTCGATTCGCCAAAAGCGTGTCAAGGCAATCAAGGAAGCCAAGGCCGAAATTGAGAGGCGTGCGGCGGAACGGCATGCTCAAGAAAAAAAGGAATATGAGGACAAAGTCGCCGAGAGAGCCAAGAAAGAACAAGAAACCGGTAAAAAGGCTCGAGGTAAAACACCTCAACCCCCAACAGCCGGTCCAACGGAAAAAGACCAGGTCAACCTGAATGATATGGAATCACGCATCATGCCTAAATCCGGCGGCGGCTTCGAGCAGGCCTACAACGCCCAAGCCGGTGTGGACACGGAAACCATGCTGATCGTCACGACACACGTCACGCAGGCTCCGAACGACAAACAAGAACTGGAACCGGCCCTGAGCAATCTGAAGCATTTACCACAAGAACTCGGAACCGTTACCGACATCATTGCGGATAACGGCTATTTTAGTGAAGACAACGTAAAACTCTGCGAAGAGAACAAGGTCACATCTTACATAGCCGTCAATAGAGAAAAACACCATCCACCACTCATGGAGCGGTTCCAGGAACCTGCTCCATTGCCTGATGACGCCAATGCAGTGGATACCATGAAGCATCGGCTCAAAACAAAATCAGGGAAAACTGTCTATGCAACGCGAAAAAGCACTATCGAGCCTGTCTTTGGTATCATCAAGTCAGTCATGGGTTTTCGCCAATTCCTCTTACGCGGATTGGACGCAGTGAAGGGTGAATGGGATCTCGTTTGTATAGCCTTTAACATCAAAAGGCTATATGCCTTGTCCAAATAGGTTGAGAAAGAACAAAAACAACCAAAAGGGACAAATATGGATCTTTCGTAAGCGTTTTTAGGTTCGGATTTGGGCCTGTTCAACTGTCAACTGATACGAACCGGGCCATTGCGGCAGTTTTATAAAAAATCCGGTCGGAATTTATGGATGATTTCATTTTTGAATCCGACAGACTCCTAGGGAACGTGTATAAGGACTGGGGCCAATACGCCAAGGCGGTAGAGTATTACGAGAAGTCCCTGGGGATAGCAAGGAAGGTCGGGGACGTCAAGGGCGAAGGGTCTACCCTGATGGGCCTGGGAGAGGTCTATCGCCACTTGGGTGAACACGACAAGGCGTTAGCGAGCTTTCAGAAGGCGATGGCAATCTATGTAAGGATCGGCGTTCCAATAGGCACGCCCAACGATATGATCGGCAATCTCTACCTTGACAGCGGGGATTTGGCAAAAGCCGAACCTTTTATAAAGCAGGCAAATTTTATTTCATCCCTCGGCAGACTAAACTTGGCAAAAGCCGATTACCCCTCAGCCAAGAACTCCTATGAGAAACTTCTGAAATCCGCCGAGAAAAACAGAAGCGCGGACAACCTTTTCACTGCCTACGCTGGTCTGGGCATGTCCTAGGTGTAGGGCTTTCTGTCCACGGGGTCAGCAAAAGTAAGATAGCTCAGCCAATCAACCGATTTCTCGTAAACGCATTTCGCCTCATAGAAATCCCCTGACTCGAACCTCCCCAAAAGCTCCTCTACTTGGTAGAGACGGCTTCGGTACGGATTGAAAGGCAACCAGGGGATTCGTGGAAATACCAGGCAACGCTTTTGAGGATCGAGTTGCATCTGGGAATCTGCGATGGCTTTTGCCAGTAGCGGACCGATGTCACAACCCATGAATTGGCATCCGTCAATGGCCACCTCACTTAGCCTTTGATCCAGAGGTGCGAGATCTACACTCTGAATTATGACGTCGTTCCAGCTTCCGGAGGGGTCGTTAAGGCGCTGCAGTACTCGTGAAAAAGACTCTAGTTCGATCCGTATAGGATTTTTGTTGTTCTCATTCATTCTTATAGACTCCTTATCCAGCGCCAAAGATCACTTTCGAAGAGAAGGAATTACTTGAGCTGTTCGATTTCAGTGTGAAACCACCAATGTTAGAAGTGGAAAAGGTCGTCAATAGTGGACAGGTCCGTATTAATCGCTTTTTGTTATTCGTTGTACTGTCGCTCAAATGTAATTGTCGTTGACACTCGAGTGTCAATCCACATTTCTCGACAAACGTCGCTCGATTCTCTGGGGCGTAATCAATCGTGATCGCCGGATTCTTCCCGTATCAGGTTTCCGCTTCCATCCCGGACTTCAATGCGGTCGCCCTTCTTTGTCGAGGTTACAACGAGATTTCGCAACAGGCGGAATTCTACTTTCAGAATAACTTCAATTGATCGTATACTCAACAAGGACGCCTAAACAAATCTTAAATTTTCTTCACCTCGTTGCCGGGGTACTATGATCAAAAAGAAAAAGAAACGACATTCAATCCGTGAAACTGAGGAGTTCAAGGCATTAGCGAAAGAACTCAGGGAACATGTCCCAGACAAAAAGAAACGCTTGCAGGAGATGCTTGACGAAATAATTGACGCTAAACCTAATACCAAAGAGATTATTTAAATGCGCCAGATCAACTTCTTTGGTGAATTACAAATTGCCTTATCAATCTCACGCTGCTAGGATGTCACCAAATTTGTTGAACATGTTTGGGTGGGACCTGGAGGACGTAATGAGAACAAAAGGTCATTTGTTGTCTGTGGGTTGGGCTGCCCTCCTGATAGCTTTGTTCTTGCCGCCTGCTCACGCTTGGGAATTTCAGTTAAAAGGAACATTCAACTGGACGCACGAATGGTATAACCAACAAGGCCCAAAGGGCTTCTTTGGAAATTATAACGTAGATGCCGCAAACCTCGGAACAGCCAACCTCAATTTCTGGAACGGAGGACAGTTCGACACTAACTTCGTTTCCGGAGCCAACGCTGGTTGGTCCTACTTTCAGGTAGATTTCGATCCAATAATAAAAATAAATTCAGCAGTGCGGATGTACGGCCACTACCGTCTTGGGACTTGGAGTAATCCGGCTGCGTCAAAGTATGATACAGAAGATGCGCCAGGCATCAAAAACGCTTTTAGTGAGGGACAGTGGACTCAATTCTGGGTCTCGGCTAACACCCCGTGGGGTATCTTAGATATCGGGAAGAGGCCTTGGAAGTTCGGCATAGGCCTTCAATACGATGGATCTGATTCGTCCACCACTGAATCGATCGCTTTGACAGTGCCTTATGGGCCCTTTGATATCGGTATTGCGTATTATCCGTACAGATTCGCAGGCAGTTCGAGCATCTTGAATAATACTCCTCGAAACAGCATTCCTTCGGCCTATTCCGCAGCTGGACAGCCTTCTGTTGGGAATCCTTATGACCTTCCTTGGTACAGCGTCACAGTTGGCGGTGTTCAGACCGAAGTTCCTGGGCAGTATTATAGTCGGGCTGACAGAAGCGGATCATTCTCGAATGATGTGTTAGCCTATGTCACATATTCGAACGGTCCCGTTTCGGCAGGTATCTTAGGAGCATACGGGAGTTACCATATCGGCCCCGAGGCTGTACTCCAATACCAATACCAAGCCCCTTTAGTTGCAGTTGTTCCACTCGATTCAGATATATTTCACGGGACAGTCTATGAAAAATATAACAACGGCAGGTTCTTTTTAAATTCTGAACTTGCCTGGCTCTATTGGACTGACCGGTTCGGGTCGAATCCCTCCAACCCGATGATCCAACCCCAAACAGGTCTACCCCAATGGCCTAGATTGCCCCAAACGAGATACATTGAGCAATTGCGAGTGGCCGTCGAGACAGGTCTTATGTTCGGTCCGGCTAAGATTAACTTCCTCAGTCTCTGGTCCCCGGGTCCGGACAGGCGAAATGGAATGTACATTAATAATCAGCCCGCGGCGTTTGTAAGGCATCCGACGTATGACATGCGGCTGGGAAACTATAGTCTCATATCGCCATACAGTTTTCTTTTCGCTTACAATTATGGGTCAGGTTTAGATGGCTACAACCTGACAGGTGATGGCTATATCAGAGACGCTTTTGTGCTGGCGACCAGACTCGATTACGCTGTGGCAGCGAACCTGAACCTATTCGGCAGCTTTTTCTGGGCCCAAAGGACTTCTGTTGGCTACGAATGGGGCTGTTTGAGACCGATTGCGGCAGATACGACAAACACTTCCACTGGCAACATAGATTTCAGTCGTGTCACTCCGGGCTCGAATATGAGTCAGAACTCAATGAACCCGAATATAATCGATACATCTTTGGGCTATGAAGTTGGTTTAGGGATCAGCTGGAAGCTCCTAGAAGCTTGGACTCTTGGAATTACCACCTCTTACTGGGCGCCGGGCAACTGGTTTAGCTACGCCTGCGTTGACAGATCCAACGGAAATTGGAACACGGACAATCCCTTTACAGGTGGATCTGGTGGACGGACTATAGACGCTGTCCTTGGAGGGGAGTTTAACATTATATGCGAATTCTAGTTGAGGGGAGGAGGTTCAGGAAATGAAAAAATATATGTGGGTATCACGGCTCTTTGTTAGTATCACGGCCATGGCGATATTCTTACTCAGTGGCCCTGCTGTTAGGCTTTCCGGTTCAGCTATCAATTCGGAATCGAACCAAATGGAACGACGTGCGGTCACCGGTGGACAGCTGCTAAACCCACTGAGCTTAATTGACTCAAGCAACCAAAATTTCTGTCATGATAAAAATCTGGAAGAATGAAACAAAACTTCTTCCAAATCTGACGACATGACAATTGACTGCCTCAAGGTTGCGTCAGGCGGACAGAACGTCTCAAAGGATGAGGATGAGGAAGGAGGAGACAAAAAGGATGAAGGCAGCGGATTTGACCGCTTATGGGATGTCACCATGAATGGATAGGGGGGATCCATGATGTCATTCAAATTGAAACAATTTAATAACTCATGGCCCACGAGATCAGTCCATATTTGGCCAAAGCCAGAAACATTTGAGCCGGTCCTGAGCCAGTTTTCAACAGCAGAATGCCATTGAGGCAATTCAAGCAGACAAATTTGACATCGTATTGATGGATGTTCAAATGCCGCAAATGGACGGTTTTGATGCGACCAGGACAATCCGTGAACGTGAAAAACTTTCCGGCGCTCACATCCCTATCATAGCGATGACCGCATACGCAATGAAGGGAGACAGGGAAAAGTGTCTTGAGGTCGGTATGGACGGGTATGTTTCTAAACCAATAAACGTCAATGAACTGGAGCAGGCCTTGGATGATCTAATCAAGGATAGGACCAAGTAGACACGCACTCCCCGAAAGATGCTTATTTCGGACAATACCTCTTGGCATAAAAGCAAATAACTGGATAGGGGACGATTTTAACCGATCTTTCTGCCCTCCTATTCATATCTCAACCCCATCGAACGCCACTAGCGTATCATCAAAACCGAACGCAGAGGATCTGAAATATAGACTTATAAAACAAAACTGGTCTGGTCAAAGATTGTCGATTCTTGATCCCAACATTACATTCAACTTGTATAACAGGTGGAGTAACCGTCGTGGTTACTCAACACTCTGCTGCTTATTTAGATCCGGGTTATTTTTTCTTCAGACTGGCTAATCGATCAGATAAGGACAAGTTCTTGGTTTCAGGTTCGCCGGCCACTTCAGCCAAAGCCGCCTTTATATTGTCATCTTGTCCCATGGGTTCGACGGTAAGAAGTTTAGCTTTCATGTCCGAGCTAGCCGCCGCAGCTTTTGCTTCCTCAGCTTGTCGATTCATCGCTGCCAGGGCAACGCCGAGGTTGGAAGTCTGGCTTTTCAGCCCCGCCGTTGTTAGAACCCTATCTGTCCTCGCCTGCGCGCGTTGACGTTCCAATTCGGCTCGCTGCATATCTCTGTGGCCCTTTTCCAACATGTCCTTAGCCTTTTTGACCTTATCCGCGGTAACTTGGGCCAGTTCTTTCAATTCTTCAAAATAAGCGTTTGCCTCTTCAGCCTCTTGAACTTCTCGTTCGAGCTCTGGCTTCAATTCCTCCAGGTTTTCCAAAAGTTTATTTAGGCTATTTGATAGTTCCAGGGCCTTAGCTTGATCACCCGCTGACTGACTTTCCTCGAGTCTCTTTTCCAAGAGTTCAGCGGCGGCAAGGAATTTGTCGTAATTTTTTTGAGCCGCTAGGGCTTCGGCCTGTTCCCGGTCGTATGCTGCCCTCGCCTTACCTGCCTCGGTGGTTATTTTATCAAGTTCACGGATCATCTCTTCGATCTCAGCTTGAGATGCGGTCTCTGGGTCCCATGATACGATTTTCTGAGTTATGGTTTCGCCTACTTTCCCAAGTTTTTCGATACCAAAGCTCTTAAGGAATCCGAACATTCCACCCATAAATAGTCCTCCTGACTGCTTCTAGATTAGATAACTTTTATTGAAGACGCTGCCAATTATATACCAACCACTATTTGAACCGACGCTCCATCAGGTTCATCAAACGCTGATATCAACAAATACTCATCTATGTTTTGACTTAATTTCGTCCGTAAATCATGCTCTCTTAATTCACGTTGTCAGTCTTTTCGCCGAAAGGGTCTAGGCAAATTGGTACGGCCAACCTTGCGCTCTCTATTGTGTCGATTAAGTGTACAACCGCATCACTTTTGACAATCCGAGTCGCCTCAGGGTTCCCGATACCCTAATAATGCGTACGGAGTTTTTTGTATTGAAAATGCTCAAACGATTATATCCATCCTGTTCAGTCAGCCAGAATCCCCAGTCGTTAGGATAGATTTCGTCATAAGGCACGAAAACTTAACATTTTCCGATCACTATGTTGTTGTCCGCTACGACCTGTAGCTTGTGTGGCCCTGCAGACAGGTAAGTGGATCCGATCGTTGCCTTGAACGCCGATCCGTGGTTCCTTCGCGGTCGTTTTGACAGTCAGCCGCTTCTTTCTGTATACTCTTAGTGCAGCATATGCTGCTTACTCCACCGTACATTTATTTCGGAGCATCTCCACCTAATGGGAACGACATGGGCCCTCCATTTGCCCCGTGACAGACCAAACACGGGACTGCGGTACGAATCCACCATTTCAGAGCAGTCTCAGAGATGGTTTCCCATGATTCTAGTTATGGGCAGCCCGTTCTCATCAAAAGAATAGCCATGTTGTCCCCGCCACTATTTTGGAATTACCGTATCATCATCTTCATAGATACCTTGATCAGCAGTCTTGTGACAGGCCAAGCAGTTGGAGAATGAACCGATAGATTTTCTATTGAAAACGTCAGAGGGTATATCTCGATGTTTACGGCGAATATATTCAATTTCGGTAATTCGGGAAGGAGTTTCTTCCTTCAGACTCCTCACGATTTTGAGAGACCGTTTCGCCTGCGAATGGTCCGCTGCATTGTCCATAAGGTATTTTGCAATAACTTCCTTTGATCCAGAATCAATGTCAACTGTCTCCCCGAAGTGACTTTTGAGGTTGGAAAGGAGTTTTGCCCATGAACCGGACGGCAAGAGCCCTGGTTGGTACGCGAGATGGCACGCGCCGCATGCTTCCTTGTAGGTCTGATTCGTCACCGGGTTCAGATAGATCTCGCTGTTACGATCATGTTTCCCCTCAACACCTTCATGAGATTCGCCTCTGTCCCCGTGAGGTTTACCGTGCCGCTCATCGGCAGCATGAAGACCAACGAAAAGAGCGAAAGTCGTCGCCAATAGCAACGTTATGAGAACAGCGTATCGGACCAATTTTCCCATGATTCGACTCCTATTGTTTCCTGAAAGGGGCGGCTTAGCTGTCGGTGAAACCTATACGAACCACACCGCCCGGACCAATCAAAAATCGAAGACTTTACCGAACCAGGACTCTTTGCGCTTGCCGCGGTGATTATCTGATTTGTGATCATGTTCTGATCGCTGATTACGATTCTCCCGATCCGGAAAAGACTGGGTCGTGGTGTCGGATTTCTCTATAATCTTTTCCAGTTCGCCCCTGTCAAGCCATATCCCGCGACACTTGGGGCAGTAGTCGATCTCGATTCCCTGTCTCTCGGTCATTAACAACTCAACGTTACAGATAGGACAAATCATTTTTGCCTCCTTCATCAAAGGTTTATCAAGAATAGTTTGAAAGAAAATGTTGTCGTCTCACGGTCTTTCTCTTTCATCCATGATGATCGTTTTCCCAACAGCGACAAATCAAGGATCTACACAGCCTGACTTGACTAACATCAAAATAACCGCTGCAAGATTTTTGATGCGTTGGTAAATAAATCCCCATTCACTTTGCCTGCTGTTTCCTGAATTTGCTGCTTGACCGGCTCATAGCACTGTTGAGCCGCCTTTCCAAAACATTTGGCCGCTTCCATGATGTCTCTGGGGACTCCTTTCCCAAGGGTGTACATAGTTCCCAGTTTGTATTGAGCCTTAGCGCATCCTTTTTCAGCGGACTTTAGATACCACTTGACAGCCTCTTTGGAGTCCTGAGGTAATCCCAAGCCCTCTTCATACATCTTGCCCATTTTATACTGGGCTTCTGCGTTTCCGTCTTCTGCAAGATTTCGGCACTGCTCAAGAGAGACGACGGCTGGTTGGTTATTTTCCCCTGCCGCCGATGCGGGTTGAATCAAGAGTCCGCAGGCCATTGCGAAAACGCACCAAAATGCAAAAGACGTCATTGACCAGAATCCTTTGATGGAAGCACGAACAAGCCGGTTTTTGGGCTCTTTATCCACTGAAGCGCTGGCGTTCTGAAGAGCCGTTGAAAAAACCATATAGTCCATCATTTGCTATTTCTCCTTTTTTTCTTGCACCCTCGAAGATCTTCCGTTGCTTGCGGGACAATACGGAAGATGACGTTCGCAATTGGTTCCGTTTCCTCTATGCCCGCATTTAGGTGTCCCTAACGGGACATCTGAGTCACATTCCAAACTATTGCGCTTGGCGCTTCGTTGCTCTCCATGAGATTTTGTCAGTAACTCGTGGCTCAAGGCTGTCAGGAGACCTCTTCTCCCAAGAAGGCTGTTCTTCTTGGGCTCATGAAGATGGCCACTGAAGTATCTGGTGTTAGCATGATCGTACGCCATCAGTTCGCTAATACAACTGGCAGCATGTGTTCGCCAATCTTGAAAGGCAACCGGATCAAAGTCAGTGTCAATAACATTCTTCCCTGCTTCAATTAAATCCTCGAACTGTTTCTCAAAACTCATTTGCTGACTCCTCAGAGGACGAACCTCGCGAAAAACCTATGGATTATGGATGCCTCGGAAGGACCTTCTCTTTAATGCGATTATTCAAGCCGATCGGTCGAGAAAGGTAAAACAATAAACTACACGCGACCGTTTGCCTGGGAATCGCCGGCTTTTCATGGAATTGTGTTCAACAGTCAATCCGAGTGCTTGACTTAGACCCCTGAATAAAGAAATGAGGGCTTGGTGAGGCTCAAATGAGAAGGACGACCGTCCGAAGAAAGGAGAAAGACCTTAAAACTGTAATGGATAATCTGGCGAATAGGTCACCGGAGTAACCACCTGTCGACAAGAAGGCATCACACAAAGAATTGGAGTGTGCCGCATGCGAATTTCCCAAGGAAGCGCCATGAAAACGGAAATGCCCTGCTCGAAATGCACCTAGAACAACTGGGCTGTCGGAACACCCAGCACACTGATGCTGGGATTCGGGAGCATCTGGAGGGTCACAAGGGGCCTTTTGTATATCACGACATCCTGTCGCTTTAAAACACCACACCTGGTCCAGAGATCCCAGTGATCCAAGAAAAAGTGCGAGCAGGAGACCCAACCAGATCTCAATTTTCAGCTTATTCATGACTTTGATACGAATTACCGTCCCTGTTTTGGGGAAATCCCTTGTTGATCGACAGATTAAAATTACTTCATGTCGGTGATTCTGTAAAACGTTGACCGAAGACGCTAGTTATAAGCCAAGCGGTTGCACGATGAAAATTGCCCTGTTCTGATCCCTTTCCGCACGGCTAACAACTATTGATTCAATCGGATACTCTGATCTCATTAGTATATTGACAATTCGAGGCTGAAATCGTTCCATATACAAATCTTTCTCTGCCGGTTAAATAACCTCAGTGGTCAGCGCCTGCCGATTCCATGTTTTTTTAATGCTTGCTCCTTCGTGGCGAAGATTGCATGGGTCGAAATTGCAGACAGGGCAATGGGGCTCGGAACACGGATCGAGATGAATCAAGACTTCGGACGACCCACCGAAGTGGTCCGAGAAGACCTTTTCCAATTCTCTGACCTCTCGATGGGCAGCTTCAAGCGGCAATTCTCGCTGAAGCACCAAATGAAAATCCGCATGTACCCGACTGCCTGATTTCCATGCCCTAAGACGATGCACATCGACCCATACGTCCTTTCTTTGGCGCAATAAAAGATCGCAGATCTCATCCAACAATTCAGGGTCTGAGGCGTGCATCAAGCCACCGTATGCCTGCCGCACCAGCTTGAAGCCCCAGAAAACGATATTCCCTCCGGCAACACATGCAATAATACCGTCGAATCGAAACCATCCTGTAAAATATACGAGTACCAGACCGAAGAGAACCGCACCGGAGGTGAAAACGTCTGTAAGGAGATGCTTTCCATCGGCCTGCAGAACAATCGACTTTGTGCGCTTACCGACTTTAAGCAGGACCAGTCCGAGGACGAGGTTCCCAAGACCACCAAGGACGAGAAAGAAAAGCCCTTTCTCAAGATTTGGCAATTCTTGCGGATACAGAACCTGTTTCATACCGTAAAAGAAAATCCCTACCGCCGCAGCAATTATGAGAGCCCCCTCAAATCCTGCGGAAAAGAATTCAATTTTTCCATGACCATAGGGGTGGTCTTCATCGGCGGGTTTGGCTGAAAAGACGATGCTCCCTAGCCCGAATCCGCTCGCAACGACGTTTATTATCGATTCCAGAGCATCAGAGAGAATTGCGGCCGAACCGGTAACCCAGTAGCCTAAAAATTTGACCCCCATCAAAACTATTCCGACAGCGAAGGTGACCAGCATCGCGAGGAAATTGGCCCTGAAGTCGGACCCGTCTATTAGTTCCCTAGCTAGTACAGACTGAGAGTCAACGTTTATTGTAGTTGATGGATGATTCTCCATCCATATGCCTCCTATTGAAACCCGAGTTCAAAAACGAATGAAACCTTCATGAGAATGGGCCGCACCTTGCTCTGAGACGTAACATCGCATTCTTCGATACGGATTCAACTGTAAACGACAAATTAGGGGTTTGTCATTACTTTTTAAATTCGTTCGGCCTTGCATAGTTTGATGGGTTGTCAACAAGAAGAAACCACAAACAAAGTTTCGAGTGCAACTCAGAGTATCTTGAGTAAGTTATCCCTACAACGTTGCTTATTTGGCGTCCAAGACTTCAAGGCTGCAACTTTTTCTATGTGACATGTGGGCCCGATGGTTTCGGTTCTGTATCCAGATTAATTACCGGAACGTAGTTTATTAATGTCTTTACATTCCTGGTGGTTTCAGGAAATGAAAACGTTCTAACCGCCGGAGGATGCCTCTCAAGAAACCGCATCTTTTACTAGGAGTGACTCGTCGTGATAGGGCAAGATAAGAGAACAATAATGATAAGGATCATCAATTCTTGGAAAATGATCGCACTCACCCTAGTGGTCTTGATGGGAACAGTGGCATGGTCGGCGCCAGGCGGGAATCCCACTGACTCTTGCACTATCAAAGTCCCGCAACCGAGACCTGTCGATCTCACAGTCTTAGCCCAAGTTACCGTAGACCAGGTTCTGACTATAATACTAACCGCCTATCCGAAGGCGAAGGTGCAGACGGTGGCGTTAGAAGTCCAGAATGGTTGCTTGGTCTTCGCCGTAAATCTGAGCAGTGGCCCCATAATATTTATTGATGCTGGTACTGGGACCATTTTCTCGAACAATGACAGCGAAACGGAAGAAGATTAGGAATGCACGCATGCTTATAGGTTCAGTCATCGTTGACGAGGAAAGAATCCTCAAGCCGGCGAAGAAATAATCGTCGGTGCCAGGACAGTCGTGATCTGGAGCCATTTAGTCGGGAGATTCAAGAACTTTGTCCCAAGGGCAAGCAGGAAGAGGTACTAGTTCATGATTGTATGATTCCCGAACTTGTGAAGGCGGCTCCATATGGTGTTTACGTTATCGTACAAAATGTAGGCTGGGTGAGTGTCGAGAATGATAAGGAGACTTTTGCTTTGGCTGTGGAGACCATCATCCGATGGTAGTATTCCATGGGGCAGCCTACTTACCTCTCTGCGACTAGGCTCCTGATAACCGCTTGATTCTGGAGGCAGCAACGGGTCTAGAATGAAGTTATGAAAACTGCAGCTTCAGAAACTGGCCGACGAAACTGGACTTAAAATCTTAGTGTGGCTCCTGCCGCCAGGAACAAGCAAATGGAACAAAGTCGAGCACAGGCACTTCTCTTTCATGAGCAAGACCTGGAGAGCAAAATCCCTCATAAGCCATGAAGCAATTGTGAGCTTATTCGCCACGCCTACAACAAAAACTGGTCTCAAGGTTTGCTGTGAAGTCGATACGAACTCATGTTCGAAGGGGACAAAGGTCTCGGATCAAGCTCTGGTCCAAATCCGCCTACGAAGAAGTGACATCCACGGAGATTGGAACTACACGATCAGGCAGAGAACTCTTTCAAGTAATACAATTATTTCCTGACGGGCACTAAGTATTTTTAGGTCGTTTCGCTACTGCGACTCGGTAAACGTCATAAACGTCATAGAGTTTAATGTCGGAAAACCCAGCTCTGGTCAAATTTTCGAGGATTTCCTCTGCCGTTTCATAAACGTCACAAACCTCGCCTCTCGAACCGAACAAACCAACAATGCCGCCAGGTTTCAAGAAATTGTACATACACGAATAGATTTTAGGACGTAGATGGGGTTTGACATGAGGGATCATGAACGAACTGATGACCTTGTCGAACTTGGCCTTGGGACAATATTCCTCAACGGATGTAGCAAACAAACAGGTGTTTGCGATATTTTTCTTTTTGGTCTTTGCCTCCGCCAGTTCAATCATGTGCGGAGATAGATCGATTCCGACAACCTCTTGGGCTCGAGGAGCTGCGACCACAGTAGCCGATCCCGTGCCACATCCGACATCAAGCACGCGATCTCCCTTTTCGATCACTAGTTCTATGAGTTTTCGAAGTCCTTTTCGGTATCCTGGATCCATAGACCATTGAAAGTCATAACTTTTCCGGCGATATTTGTAATAGAACTGAATAGCCTTCTCCGAAGGCATCAGTTTAACTACCGTCGTGCCTTGAATATAGGCTGTCCTCAGCGCCTTGATAAGTGGTCTCAGTAATCTTTGGAGCGGAGCATTTTCTTCGCTCACCATTGTTCCATTCATTTGAGTGGTTACCCCCGACAAACGTTCCATAGGCTCAAAGTCAAATTTGTATTACAAATGTGGCTAATAGGCAAGAGAAAGTCTGTAAACGCAAATTCATGGTCCAATCTTACGGGTGTCTTGTGACGCAATTTTCTCCCATATGATTCAGCCAAACCATCGACATTATCATCTGGTCGTCTATCCAGCCCTGATTACCACGGTGGACCATTAAATGCTCGCCTATAATTCCTCCCAAACCAACAGCATAAGCAAATTCCACATTCGTCGGCAGACCTGCCAACGCTGTAATACACCCCACTTTTTTCGCAACTTCATACTGTAAAGGAAGAAAAACCTGTGTCATAATTCGTTCACCTCGTTGGTGATAGGTTTTACCGTCCAACTTTAACTTGATGCGAAAAGCATAAAACTGTAGAATATTAAATCTGCGATATAAGGACAGCCAAGGCGCCAAGGGTAGTGATCCTGAAAGCTCCTTTAATTGCATAATAATGAAAAACGGTTTGAGCAGTTCAGGATTGCCGTGGAATTACGATACGGATATAGACCTAACGCCAAACCTGATTAAGAAATAAGACAAAGGTCGTTGCCAACTCTTCACCTTCTTCAAATCCTGGGCAACAGCGCTTCGGAATTCAATGCAACGATCTCACCTATGAGTAAAGCATGTTGGACATTTACTCATCTAGGCGAAAAACGTTCTGTGAGGTCATAGTGATTCCAGGACAGAGCGCCATTCATTTTTAGAGGTCGATTGATTCAACCTTCCCCAAAAAACCATAGCCATGTCGAGGACAATCCCCAGGACAAGCGTTTGTTGGAACAAAATGATCTGGCAGTCCAGTCGCTGTCGATTCTTTTGTTTCTTTCTTTATCTTCAATTCTGTTTACAGGTCTTTTTGAGTGGGATCGATACCAAGTCATCGCTGGCACGGCGGTCCAGTCCATGTCCACGTTGGACAAGGTTTTGCTGTTCTGGTTGCTTACGGCCAAGTCCGTCGCTTGGTTTATGCCGTTTCTAATCATCTGGGGAATCTTCATTGGGCCAGGACGCTGGAGAACAACCGCCATAATACTGAATATACTCTGTATAGTCATGTTTTATTTGATGGCGTTCGATCTGGTTTCGGTCAGCTTTGCGGGTTATCACGTTTGGGACTACCTGCCTAATGTACAAGATATGCTAAAAAACCCCGACATGAAGATTTGGCAGTGGGCCGGGGAACGGTTGACCACGGAAGCAATGATCCTCTTGGCTATCTTCGTGATTTTTAGTCCACTTTGCTTTTTTTCAGCAAAATGGATCACGATCCGGCTCGTTAGTCGGTTCCGATGGCTGGTTCTACAACCCTTGCCGGCCATGGTGACATCTTTCTTTACTGTCTTTGTGCTGAGCAGCGTCCCCATTTTGGACAGTTTTCCGGACCGGATTTATACCGCCTTACCACTGCCCCCTATTGTGAAGGAATCCTTAGAGCGTGTTACCGGAGTCTTTGGCGCTCGTCTAGGGCTGACTCATACCCCGACAATAAACGCAAGCTTCTTGCCTCTCGGCTATGCAGCGGCGACGCCTTTGCAACTTCTCCCACCGACCAGTCGGAACATGGACCAGGTTGGCAATCCTTTCGAGCACAACTCTGATGCCAAGCAAATCGGACTTGGATCGGATGAATTGGGAAAAAATCGCCATCCGGATCAAGGCCTATTGGTGAACGCTCAGGACGAATTGGCCGTCACCAAGCTGCTGCGAGAGGCCTCAGATCCCGGACCTGTGGACGTTTCGGCTACCGTCAACAAGCAGGGACTTCCCAATGTGATATTGATCATATTTGAAAGCTTTCGTCATTCAGCTATCAGTCCGGGGTTGATGAAAGAACTCGACGCATGGTCTGAGCAGGGACTGCGCCTCCAACGGCATTACTCAGGTTCCAATTGCTCGCACCTGGGACTTTTTTCACTGCTATACGGTAGGACCCCACTCGGATACCACCAAACTCTGGATCGTAATATCCAGGCGCAGATGCTCGAGTCTTTGAGGCGATCCGGTTACGAGATCACATTCCTGACATCCGGAGAGACGAAAGGGTTTCGTCGGCTGGACCGGTTTATTAACGACAAGTCTTGTGATAATTACATTTCAGAAGGCGAATTCAGCCTCAAGGGCATGAAAGACTGGCCGGATTCCGATCGCCGGAAGCTGGCCCACGCTCAGGGAATTGTCAACCGCTCTCAGGATAGACCACAATTTGTGTTTTTTTATCTCGTTTCTTCCCATTACAGGTACTCTTTCCCACCCGAATTCGATATTAATAAGGAAACTTCAAGCATTTGGGAGTTTCTCAACCCGAGAGCGCAGATTCAAAACCACCTGAACCGGTATGCGAATGCAGCGCTATTTCTGGAGCATGAGGTGTTGAAGCTGGTGAGCTCGCTCGACCCGAAAAAAACCCTGATAATTATTACTGGTGATCATGGGGAATCCATGGGAGAGGACGGCGTGTTCACTCACGGAAGTCGAATGTCGGAGATCCAGATGCGAGTTCCGTTCATCATGGTGGGGCCGGGCGTTGAGCCCCGTAAAATTTCCACCGCTACCGTACACTCGGATATTTTACCTACATTGCTGCATGCGCTTGGAGGGACGAGCGTACCCGTGCTCCATTCTCATGGAAGAGATCTGATCGCGGCCCTGGAGCCGGCAGATGAGGTGGTAGTGGCACCCGCAAATGGGCTGGCCCCGGATCGGCTGATGATCATCCGTGGCGACAGGCGACTGATTTTTAGACCTGCCACCATCACGGGTAAATCTTCGGTAATGGAATTTGAAGGTTTGGCCGATACGTCAGGACATTACGAATTGAAAATCAGCCGGATCCGGCGCGTATCTGGAGCCAATCGATAGATGGCCCGCACGGGATTCGTCAATTGAACAAACAGTAGCGTGAACGGGCAGAAGATGTATGTGCAAAGGAAAAGCCACGGCAGTAAGGTCAAGTGCGAAGGAACTGCACGCCAAGATAGAGCAGTTGAAGATGGAGAATGATTTTTTGTCCGTTGCGATATGTAGCTTTGCTCCAAACTTTATGGGGATTAGTGGGACATCATTTCAAAGAAACTCCATCAGCCCTACCACAAAACACTTCAATAAAATAAATTCGAATTAATGAACATTCGATGGTCACTCACAAGATGTGTCTCACCTCTGTGGCTTATGGCCTCAGGCATGTTTGTTTACTGCGCCATTCTCACGGCGCTGACGGGCGACGTGGGATTTGATGGAGATGATTGGTGGGTACTCGCTTGGCCATACTGGCACGATTTCCCAGGTTCCATGTTTGGGTATGCGCAAGAGTTCCTACGGCCTGTTGAGGGGATCTACTGGATTTGCATGTTTGAGCTTTTTGGCTTTAACCGAATCGCTTTACATTTTGCTTCCCTGCTGCTTTTGGCTTCATCCTGCCTTCTCATGGGAAAATGTCTGACAAAAGCCTTTCACGAGAGGCCAGTTCTCGCAGTCCTGTCAACTATTTTTGCATTTTTTCTCCCGATGGTGGCCTGCCTCACATATCTCATTTTTACTGATAACTCGAGAATCAGCCTCCTTCTGTTCTGGGCGTCAGTCCTAGTTTTTCAGCTTTGGGCGGAAAGATCCGCATCTTGGTTTCGGTTGGTTATAGCCGTTTGTTTGTATCTATTATCCTTTCTTACCTATGAAGCGTCGAGTTTTCTCATCTTTGTCGTGCCTCTACTAGTTTGGCCAATTCACAAACGTAACCAAACCTTTTCTGATGGCAAATTCCTCATGATTCTTGCTATTGGAATATTTTCAGCATTCACAGGGGCCCTTTTATTAAGATATGTATTCTTGAATGGCGGGGTCGTTGAAAATGTGGCGCTCTTTCCTTCTTGGGAACTGTTTTGGTCTTATGTTGCTCTTTTGCCACTTTACATGATTGCTCCTTTTACGTTTCCTCCCGAAAAATTATGGGTAGTTTTTTTAGGGATAATGGTTGCAATTGCTACGACCTTGATGATGTACGCATCACAAGAGAAACCCATTTGCAAAACAGAGGTCGGTGAGGACACTGGTTACAATTTATTTTATGAAAAATGGTGTCCGGTGGTTTTGGGACTTGGAATACTTTTTCTAGGGATGCTTCCTTATCAGATGGCAGGATATGGCGGAACGCCTCCAAGAATTGTAGATACGGTTCTAGCCAAATATGGGCTGATTAGCGACCAGCATCCCGCCTGGTTCAATTTTAACGAAGCTAGTCGAATTTATTCGTCAGCGTCTTACGGAGTCGCTATCTTAATAGCCGCACTCGCGACCATATCCAGTAATGCAATTTTCCGTAAAATAGCCCTGATCGCCGTTACAAGCGCCATCGGGTGTATGGCCACTTTTCATGCCGGGCTCAGCCTCGATTGGAAAGAAGCGTCAGCGATCAGAAATGAGCTAGCAAGAAACTTGGTCGTCCAAGCGCCTGACGTCAAACCCTCAACGAATTTTGTCTTTGTCGATCTGGAGCTATACCACAAAAGGGCCGCCGTAATTCGGGGTTGGGCTGGCCTGAGAGAATTGACAAAAATGCTTTACGATGATCCCTCGTTAGGGGCTTGGTATGTCTACCCCTCCGAGACTGCGTGGCCAAACATCAGTAGACAACAGGCGATCATATTCCCCACTGGCTTTGTTAGCAGAGGAATGGTTTTGGATCGACCGGCCCCGCCGGATAGCCTCCTCATTCTTAGGAGACTAGGGACAAATCTGGTTTTAATGAACAAGTTGTCGTCGAAAGATGACTTCATCAAGACAGGAATTTCCTGGCGAGGCTGCGATGAACTTCATTCCAACCCTTCAAGGATAATTTACCAGCGCGACACAAGAACTACTCCCAGGAGAGATTCGAGGAACACCCGAAATACAGAGCTGAGGTCATCTCTAGGGTTGACCGCAGATTGATCTGAATCCCATTCTCGGTTGAGAGCGAGGCAAGATAAGATTCATGTTAGATTCGATGTGAGAAATTCCCTGCCAAGTAATCGCAGCAATATCATCATATTGAGATAATCCATCCAGAACATGCAGTTCATCTCCGTGTCTTTCAATAATCAGTATAGTGTCAAGGGGAATTGTCCCCCTTACGACACTTCCTCTAGCGGAAACACCTTCCGGCGACACGGACGCCTTGCGTCCTTTTTTGTCAACGATTGATTTGTCATTGGGATATAAAAAGTAGGCGTATATCTTCTTGTTTTGGTATAGTATTCTGATCCATTCTCTAAGCCCGTCAACCCCCTGAAATATGACGGCATGGTCGACCCCATGCTTAGAAATGTATGACTGCAAATCAAGAAACAAAAATGTAGTGTGTGGATCTACAGCAGGGACCTGGGTCAGGAGGCTTTTGCAAAGCCTGTTTCGGTATCTGGCCGCTTCCTGCCATCCTTTTCGTAAATCAGCCAGGGAAACCGCCATCAGACTTATCGCTACAACAGCTAAAAACAGCGCCGTAACACGGCATTTTCGGTTACTCGGGGTGGATGCAACAGCCCCAAGAAAGATTGCCAGACCGAATGCGCCTGACGAATAAACCCGACTCTGGCTTGTAAAACCAATACTCGAATTATAGCCCGCCATCAGATATGGCAGCATTCCAAGGATGAGGAACAGTAGCCCCAGTGAGGCTATATATATTGAACTTTGCTCCCAGCGCCCTTCTACTTGATGTTTTGGAGAAGAGTCGTTCTTTGAAGAATAGAATAGAAGCGCAACCAAAACCAAACCTACCGGCGCTCCCCATAACCATGACCAGAGATCCCAGGGAATGTCATATAATGGGTACACAGTGTAGAATGCCAGATTAGCCAAGTATGACAATATTAAATGTAGTGGTGGTATTAGGGAACTTTGTTTTACCGCCCCTCCCGAAAAAACTGCGAACCGAGCTAACACGAATACTGTGAATGCCCCGAAAATGCCGCTAAGGAACCTGACGACAAAATCTTTATTCGATAAAGTTTTTCGATCTTGAGCGTAGACAGGCCAAACTAACAGTGGGATGCAAAAGATGAGAAAGGTCGTGTTTTCATAAGTGAATGCGCCCAAGAGATATAGCATTATCGGTGGGAGAAGTCCGGGCCAGGAACACGAAGATCGAGCCCAACGTTGAAACGCAAAGACCGAACCCCAGAAAAACAACATAGACAAACGCGAGTTGTCCGTGTGAAACATATATATTAGATTGGAAATTGGGGTGAGAAAAAAAGCAAAAAAGGCGCTCAGCACGGCAAGAGAAGCTCTTTTAGGGAAAGCGCTTTTTAAACAACTTGCAAGTAACAGACAGGAACCGGCAGATAGCAACAACGCCGTAAGCGTATAAAAGATCCGATTCAGACCGAAGGATTCAAAAGCTAGGATCGTATATATTCCCTCTATCGGTCGTCTGGACTCCTTTGCGTATTCCCATATCGACTGTGGAAACGGGTACCAATAAGGCCACGAAAACTGCCACCAGTCATCTCCTTCAAAACCGATTTCTCCGATCAATAAGGCAAGGCTTACGCTGAAAATGATGAGGGCAATAGCGAGCAGCGGAATGAGCTTTAGTCGCATGAAGGGATCATGTGTCCTTACACTTTTGATTCGGACAAAACCGCAGTAACGTGTACGAATTGTTAAACCAAATCACCTGCGCGCCTAATGTTGACGCAAGGTCGGGGGCTACTCCAAAGTCTGTTAGTAGATAATCAGCGCCTAATTTCAGGGTTAAATTGAGGAACCGTTGGAGTTTAGAATCAGGATTTTGGCTAGAATTGATTTCTTCAATTGCCGTCTTCACTTTGTCCCATTCAAGGAGTGAACCCAGATTCGTGTCAGCGAAAATTCCTCCGTCCTTGTAAGCATAGACTACCGACCTGAGAGCCGAATATCGTATTTCAAGCGGAAGCGCTAACGGTAGAATCCTTGCTCCTGGCTCGGTACACATGTTTATTGCCTTAACAGCCTCAATAGTGTCACGTTCGGATTCTGACAAGCCCGGCATAAGGGAGCCTTTTGCCCAAGAACTCGCTGATTCAACGAACATTGATGGCGGATTCTGATAAATCCACACCCCAACAAGAAAAGCGCCTATTAGCGAAATCATCTTTCTTTTCAGGCTATCAGATTCAAATTGTTCCGAGATTTTCGCAAGCGGCCACAAACACATCAATAACATAAGTGGAACAAGATATTTTATACCTCTTATGGAATCCATCTGAAAACGTTTGAGATCATAAACCCGGCAAAGGGTTTGCTCAAGAAAAGTTAGCCCCACAGAGACAAATAATATTCCCACACACCAGATCACAACAAGTTTGATATCTTTACGAACATCCCGTCTCATATACCATAGCGCTGTCGAACCTGTCACAGCCCACAAAGAATAAAACCATAGCGGCCAGGAGGAGAGGTCCAGCCACCACAGTCTAAGCGCCAATCCAACGTCCAGAAGCTCTTTGCCCACTCGATCGGCAATAATCCCCACGACATCTTTGTACTGAACAACCTCGGAAGCTGGTCGGTCATGAACCAGCAAAAAGTTGGATGCCCAAGGCATTACGGTAATAACGAATATCAAGCCGAGCATAACCATGTACGCCGGTTTTTTAAACCAGGTCCAGGTCGCAGGCAGGAAAGCCCAAAACCCCAACCAGATTGCAAAAGCCCACGGCGGAGCGCTAACCGGGTGTGTGTAAAAGGCTATCCCCATGAATACCATTAGCCATGGCCATATCCGGACTTTGGATCTAAAGTGAAAAGCGGCCGTCAGAACGAATGGGAGCCAGGCATGGAACATAGTTCTCGGCAGCGGGTCATCGTAGATCCCCCAGAACTCCCTTACAGGCAAAGGAACGGGGCATAGGTTGATTACAGCAAGTAAAAACGCCCAATATCTGTTTTGAAAAAGAGTTAGTCCAAGCAGATAAAATCCCGTAGACTGCAAAAACACCGTCAGTATTAGCAAGGATATGAACGCAAGGCCATAGTCCCCTGTGAAATTGTTTATCACGTAAATCAAGAGCGGATGAAGCGCAAGGTAATATCTGAAATTAGTGAAGTCCCCGAGCAAAACATCCCCACGGAAAAGATCCGGATGTTCATACGCTGCTACAAAACTTGAAACAATGCCGGCGTCACTGCTCAGAAAAACGAATGGAGTGATCCCTTTCCATCTTCCAAGAAAGGTCCCAAAAGCAAATACGGCAAATCCCCCCAGAACAATAACATCCCACAATGTGAAGCGCATTGTTCCCGCGCTACTCGGTTCAGAACTACTCTTTGATGTGATCACCCATGAGAGGGCCATATTTGAATCCTATGATCAGACCAATGCTGAAAAAGCATTTGAACGTCGAGATTCTTTTCTGTCCAGGCAAAAAACGATCCAGTAGAATCAACCAGAAGATTTCGGAATATATCTGAAGCAATCCAACATGATTAGTCGTCCGGCGGTATTAAAAGTATGAGCCCCGAGCAATCCTTTCATCCATTTGGGTTCGATCCGAGTCACCACCTCTTCTTTAAAATCCTCTGTGGTTAAACTAATGACGCGATTTAGACACATCGCTCCACCCATTCTTTCCGAACAGTCCTGCGCAGGTCTAAAAAGATCGCCGTTCTGGTAGAATAATCGACCGGCAGGTCGTGCTGATCGCACATCAGACTTCACCGGGTTACGTTTATGCGGAATCCAGGGACCAAAAGGCGTCTCACTATAGAAAATGTGTAATTCGTCATTCGAGGCGAAATCTTTGCCGCCAATATTGCTAAAGAGCCACCACAATCCATCTTTCTCGTGGAGAGTGGTGTCTACTGCCTGGACGTCATCCATAAGGACTGTCTCAAATTCCCATCTCATCGGGAATTCCACACAGCGATAAAGCTCAATGGTCTTGTTACGTTTGGTCTCCGGAATCATGTACAAATTCCCTTCCCATTCAAACAGGAACGGATAGGAAAGATGGTAATCTCTTTCGAGCACTTTCACCGGCGGATTCCAATTGCCTTCTGAATCCATCTCTATGACTGATATGTGGGCCTTCATGGCTTCATACACAAACTCTTCCAGGAATATAAAGTAAGTCCCGTCTCTCTCGATCGGAAAAGGATCAGCCCAGAATCTGCCCTTGGGAGGTTCCATATAGTTGAGTTGATCTAAGCTCTGTTCGGTAATCTGGACATCGCCTAAATTGTAGGCCAGAAACCATTGATCCAACCGGGTATGGCCCCTCAATCTTAGTCGTAGTCGCTTAACAGCCATTCTAGCTAAAAAAATCACCATTTGGGTGTTGGTCGGGGAAATATTCCTAGGGCCCTGGCCAAGACTGACATCGGAGCAAGAAGGTTTTTCTTCTAAAGCTCCAGGCCCCCATTCATGGAGATTGCGGAGCGCTCTCACTATGGCGTTGGCGGACTTCCAATAAACCTTGCTTCTGTTGCCTTTGACGGAGAACAAGTCTGTTGATGTCCACGAACGATAAAGAATCTTGCAGCTATCGTTGGATGAACCGGCCATTTTCAGGGTGAACTCGGTCGTCGTCTCATTTCGCATCACCTCCCAAAAACCCGGAGGTCCCTGACGCAGTAAAGAGTTAATAGAAGTTGCGCCTGACCAGATACCGTATCGAGCTAATCCCCGCAAAGATTTATTGAGTCTTATATTGCCAAGATCGAGGATCACATCAATACCTTGGGAATGAATTATTGCGGTATCTTCACGTTCAAGTCTTGCTTCACCATTGTCGCCAGAAACAGCCACTTGAATAAGCTCGCAATTCGGACCTAAATTGGATCTTACATCAAATTTTTCGAATGGATCACGGTATGGACATAGTGATCGATTGTCCAGTTTCGAGTAAATATCCCACAGCAACGAATTGCCAAGACCAATAAGACCTAGTTTGGGGCGCTTTGAGCCATTCTCAGAGTATTCATATTTGACTATCATGGAGATCTCAGCGAAGCATGACTCGCTGATTTCCTGGGTGATCCTGCTGACCCATACCGGCTGCTTGAACGAATCGATCAAGATGGCCACTCGTAATTTCCGTGGGTTGCAAAGCTCTACTGTCGATTCTCCTCTTGCGATATCCAAGGGTCTTCCCTTTAAAACATCGAAGCAATCAATGTCTTGCGCTTGGGAGACTGAATAACCTCTGTTCATGAATTCCTCCGATATCTTAATGCGCCACTACACCTAACGTATTCGAAGCATGGTCGGGCAACAATCTAGGTCTCGTAGGATCTGACGGAAAATCGGGGTTGTCTCCGATTGTCGACAATCTCTTTCTTTGAACAAGAAGCAACAGAGATAGTCGCTAGAGTTAACGGAACGGCAGACAGCATCCCGACAATCACAGACCACCCGAGAAATTCCATCGGATAATGTCTCGATGTGATCATCGCCACAAAACCAGCCACAATTGTCAATGACAATAGAACAACGAAGAGTCACCCCGATCATTGTCTTGGCAATGTCAATGTTCTTTTCGTGGAAATTCCCTAATCTGTATCGGACCCGATCGACGCCGGGCAATTTCGCTATACCCTCTACAAGATTCTGTAAGGAATCGTAGACGAGCAAGACCCGGCGGTTCAGGAAATCTTTTACGATCCTGCAGTCCCACCCGGTTCCGTTGGTTTGGGAGCGTTTGAATGATTCGGAGCATGAGAAGCCGAAGGGTGATTTTCAGCCGAAACATCCTGGCCATCCACAGCATTTTTGAAGCTTTTTATCCCTTTACCAAGGCCACTCATGATTTCCGGAATCCTCTTTGCTCCGAATACCATCACAACTATCAACAGAATCACGACTAATTCTTGCATACCAAGCATGACTAGACTTCTTTCTTAAAGGAGAAGGGTTATCTTCTCGCATAGATTTTCTGATTTTGAAACAGGTAGCGTAATAAGGGGATTGTGAAATTAAAAGGGATGAATCAAAAATTCTTCCGTGAGGAGAGGTCGAGAGGAATAAGCGAAAAAGAAATTGTCCTTTTCTTTAAGCAATTAAAACCGAATGAGTTGTTGCAGGGCAATAACCTACATTCCATAAAGTGAAGAATATTTTTTCCTCTGAACAACTCTCTTTCAGTTTGAAAAAACAACAGGTGAAAGAAAAAGACTGCATCACATACAGGAACTGAAGAATACAGAATGGCTACGCCTGCCATCAGCTTCCATCCTAGAATTAGATGGAAACTAAACCCCTCATCCAGAATGTACGGTGTGAGGGTTTCGAACTCCTCTCCTTGGACATCGAGATATAAACTCATTAGAGGGGTAAAAAGCTCTATGAACATGCGCATCATCTTTTATAATCCGGTATGGACCAACGCTACTAGCCAATCGAATCAATAAAATTCTATCAATTAGGACTTGGTGTGTCAATAGTCGGCTGGATCCAACTGCGTGAATACCAATACAGGCTTGATACGGAGTTGCCTTCATCGCTTTCATGCAGAGGTTTGTCCAAATTTCAATTATCCCAAGGTATAGAATTAAGATGGCGATCAAGTTTCCTGAAATAAGTATCAGTGGTCCAGGTTGTTCCGTATTTGACCTCAGCGTTTTCTCCTAAAGAGCGTCTGCCGATTATGGCAAAAGGAGTCTCCCCAAATCTTTCTCGTGTAACGTCAAGAATATGGCGATGAACGTCCGTATAGATGTAATCTCGATCCTTTTCCAGAAGAAACGCCTTCAGTATTCTGTCCTTGGGAATAGTTGGTAGCGCCTCTTGCGCCACTATAAGAGTTTCGGAGTCTTCGATCTGAAGCTTTCCATTTTTGTCATACCGCAGGAAATCACCGTCCACCGCTATATCATGTCCCAAGAGCTGTCCTATTCTAATCTGTTCCATCATGTTCCTGCTGGAAAAGAAACCATAATTGTAATCCATCCCTGCGAAAAAAAGCCAGGAAAATTCGGCGTCTTGGGCACACCATGCCGCATATTGAATAAAGACGGGTTTAAGCGCGGCAACCCCAGCTTCGACCCCACCATTGACGGTGTACATATATTCGATTAACTGGTCATCGGAAAACTCGTCACCACGTTCTTTCATGACTTGACGGGCTTTGGAAAACTTAAGCTGCATAGAGCCTTTGGACCTAATCACATTGGTAAGCTTGTCAATTTCTTTGTTAATTACATTTCTAACTACCGCCGGAAGTTTTGCCGCGTCCCTTTTCAAATCTTCCGCTAGACTCCTTGCAATTAGCTCGATTTCCCACTCTGTCTTACAGGCTACTAGTTTTGGATAATAACGTTGCTTATATTCGCGGTACAATCTTGCAACAGGAGTTAGGGTCATGAGAGTTCCGTGTTTTTGGTAGAGCTTATCTTCAGCTCGCTGTAACATATCTTCCATGCTGCCAGGTCTAGAGGGATCTACGGCAAGTGGATCAGCGTGAAATCCGGATTCAATTGATATTAGGGATGCTACTAGCCCAAGAAGCTCCTTACTCAGTGGTAGTTGATTCCGCTCAGCGGCAAATATAATCGCCTCAATCCATTCCCTCTGCTTGTTGAAAGGGCAATTCCATGGCCTGGTCGATATGAATCTGGACAACCAGAGGTACGCTGAATCGCGATCCAGAGTTTGAACCGCCTGGCGCATTATCTGGTCTTCCTCTTCCAATAATGAAACGATGAGATTTCTGAATTCTTTTTTCTGCTGGAGAAGCTGATCGTTCTCATTGTTCCGCCCGATAGTGCAGGCGTTCGTGTCAGCTTCTACATGGGACTGAACTGGACCAGTTTCTTGATTGGAAGTTTTCAGAGAAGGTTTAGTCGCATCCGAGACTTCTTCGTCTGATATTATGAAAAGTTGTGCTGACCCGACCGGTGGAGTCCAGAAAACGCAATCCATAAGGACGACAAATGACACAAAAACAGTTAGATGACATCCTAAAAAACGGAAACTACAAAGTTCCTTCACACTTTGTATTATCCTGGATAGGAACCTACCCATCAACTTCCAACCCCAATGAATCCCGACCCTTTATCCACATAATGGCTCTATCCCGTTTGAGATAAAATATGCCGAGGCAGGCAGACGCCACAACCGCCACTATTATTAATAGACTCCAGTCCCCTTCATAAATGGCCGCCCCGCTAAAGCTCAGCATAGCAGTGCCCGGAATTCTGCCCATACCACATACCAACATGAACGTGATGTAGCCCATAGGGCTCAACCCCAGAAGATAGCAAAGAATATCCTTAGGAAAACCTGGTATTAAAAAAAAATGAGGGTGGCGATAGTTCCTCTTCGTTCAGTCAAAAAGTCAAACTTTTGAAGAGTCTTGTCTCCAATGATTAACTTGACGAATGGAAGACCAATAATCCTTGACGCGGCAAAGGCGATCGTGGACCCAACAATCAAACCTATGGAAGAGTAAATAACCGAGAGAAGGGTTCCAAACATAAACCCACCAACTATTCCGGTCAGCTCTCCCGGTATAGGCGCTATTACCACCTGTAGAGCCTGCAAAACAATGAAAACCACGGGGGCCAGAACACCCCACCCCTCTAAATAAGCCCGTAAATGTTCTCTACTCTGGAAGATGTCGATTAGAGTGGCGAAATATCGTTGTAGGTGGCCTGTAATAGCCAATCCGGATATAATAGCCACAAGCGCCACCAACAAAACAGAGCCTAAAATGAGATTCCGTTTTTCTTGGTTAGAATAAGACCAAACCATAAGACCTCGGGACGGTGATACAAAATTACAACCTATTAATACTAATCTAGTTACGCAAGAAAAGCCATCGAAAACAAATTATACTAAGCTGCTTTCAAGATGAGATCAATTACCCAGTCGAATCCAGCGATGCTGGCTACTTTTTCCGGGGATTGTTCTAGCGAGTCGAGAGCATCGACGAGGACATTTACGACTCCGCTCAAGCTATTGAATACCTGATTTGGAAACCACTTTTCACGGATCTCTTCCCAGAGATGTTCTGCGGGATTGAGTTCCGGACTAAAGGGTGGCAAGAAAATGATCCGCATATTTTGGGGAACCTTGAGGTCCTTGGCTTTGTGCCATCCGGCTTTGTCCATTACCATGATGATGAACTCATTGGGGTGACGCAGAGACACCTCAGAGATAAACAGCGACATGGCGTGCGGCATTGACCACAGGGAGAGAACCAGATAAACCAGGACGCCGTCAGATGGTGATACTGCCGCATATGCGTATGTGTACTCTCGAACCATATGACAAGGAACCGATGGTCGCACTCCCGGCGGAGTCCAACAACTTTGAGGGCTATTGATTCTTCCAAAGCGGGCCTCGTCCTGAAACATTAGCCGGACCTTCCTTATCTTTTTCGCTTGCCGTTTGCTCTCTTTGGCTACTTCTGTTTCGAGTTTTTTTAAACCCTTCTTGGGCCGCTTCATTGGCCTTGGGGTGTCGTCTAGGCACTATTTTCCGCCAGCCATGTCTTGTCAGCATCCGGTATACGGTAGTTTCGACCACCTTGTGCCCGAGCTTCTTTTCCAACGCAGTTCGTATCGCACTGACCACCAGAATCCCACCTCTTGAAGCATTTTCAAAAAAACCAGACAAAAATTCCTTTTCTTCTTCAAAAGTTAGATATGCCCGTCGCCGACCTCCCCATTTTCTCTCTTTGTCTTGCCGACCACAGAACCACGCCCTGAATTCTGATTGGAAACGAGCCACCGAGGCTTGAGAACGCCCGATCAATTCTCCCACACGAGGGAGCGTCATGCCCATTACTCCAGACAAAACCACTGACATGGCCTGTCTCAACTCTCGGGCGTCCTTCGTCTTTTTGGCAACCTCTCGAGCCGCATCCAACAACTCTGCCGACAGATCTGGCCTTCTTCCCATGTGGCACCCCTCTTTTGGAAATAGGCCATATCATAGTCTCATCTTGATAGCCAGTTGGTATGAGTCAACTTTTCCCAGGGCTTTTGGGGAATTTGCGAAACGTGGTCTTTGCGATAATGTCCAGGAGGCTTTGGTTGAACGATCTTTGAAGTCGGAACTGATTGGCCATATATCGAGAGACTCTACTGCGATAGAAGGTAGAGAGAAACCGGCAAAGAAGTTGTCAAAAACCTCCCCGTACAAAGAGAGGACGTCGAGCCAAGGGCGAACAACCGGAGCCCAAAGAAGAAAAACGTTTGAAGCGACAAGTTCATCAATCGGCGCAGGAGGCGTTGAGAGAGTTACCGGTAGTCTGCGATGTGGGAGTGAAGAAGAATTCCAAGGGATACAAAGTTAAATGGATTGGTTACAAGCTTCATGCGGATGTAAATGATTGCGGCCTACCGGTGAGCGTTGCGATGACATCCGCGTCATTACACGACAGTCAGGTGGCCATCCCGCTTATGAAGATGGCCAGTTCCAGTGTGCCCTACTGCTACGACTTGATGGATGCGGCATATGACGCTGGACCGATTTACGAAGTTAGCAGTGATCTTGGCCATGTGCCTATAATAGACTATAGTGATGCGCAATGAAACTGGGTCCAAAGCGAAAGATTTGAGCACGCTTCTCAACGACGCAGGATTTCCCTGAAATCTGTTGAATCTTCTAAACAGTCTCTTCTTAAGTTCACTCAAGGTTTTGAAGAACCGGTTGCGAGTGGTCTTTCTTCTGGTTTCTTTCCAGATATATTCGACCGCATTGAATTTTGGCGAGTATGGGGGGGCAGATAGTGGAGTTCAATGCGATCCTCCTTACCATTGAGCACACTTCCTTACTTCGGGACCCTTGTGATACTTGGCGTTGTCCAGGATCAAGTGTATCTTTTGATTCTTGTATCTGGAGATAGGTTGGTCAAGAAAGCTCAGAAAAGTCTTGGTGTTGAACCAGTTGACGAATTGGAAGTGAAATTTGGGATCATTGCCGACTGTTACTGCTCCCATCACCTTCAAGGATTTCCTTTAGGGCGGAGTCTTGACCACACATCCAATGCCCTTCAAGGCCCAATGTCGAAAAATAGAACCCGCTTGTTTGAAACTTACTTCATCTTGATACATCAGGATGCCGTTGTCCTTTTAGACTTTTTTTTAATGTCAGGCAGTTCCTCCTCAAGCCATGTGGCCTGAAGTTTACCATCAGCTTTGGAGAGCTCTTGTCTAGGATATTGAACTGAAAAACCCAACTCCTGAAGAACCCTGCGAATCTGAGACGGGCTATATGAGATTCCGAAACGCCGTTTGACCAAGTCTGCAATGATTGGGGACGTCCAGACCCCAGTATCCAACCCACTGTCTTCAGGACCTTGTCGAACCATGAAGGCAAGTTCCTTTTTCTGGTCCAGACTTAACCTCGGCTTTTTGCCTTGGTACGGTCCTCGCACAAGCAAGCCCGTTACGCCTAAATCCCTATACCTCTTTATCCATCGTTCTATCGTACTTCGAGCTACTTCAAGAATTTGACCAACTTGTCCAAGAGTATTGCCTTCATGAACCAGCAAAATAGATCCTCAGACGAACCCGTGAATCAAGATCTTTCCTCTTCTTGGCAAGATAGCGATGCTCGACGATCTCATTGTAATCCTCCGTATTAAGTCTCAAACCACGCTTAGGCATTCCTATTCCCTCCCTTCAGGTGTTGGAAGGGACATACCAAATTTCTGGACAAATGTCGCGTCTTTTGTCAAACCTATTCCCACTGCGCGGCACTATAGAACTCTCGTGGCAAAGACGTTATTCCCATGGCTCCTCATGAGGCGTCGAGATACAATGAAAGATCGGCGGTGGGACGTTTCAACAGCCGTTTAAAAGAAGAATTTGGCGGCTGCAATGTCGTGGTTCGTGGAGCTGAGAAAGTAAAGGCTCATTTAATGTTTGGAGTGATCACTATCTTTGCTGACCAATTGCTTAAATTGGTGTCCTGATCATTTTCAAATAAGGCCTGATAAACCCATAACACTATAGATGCGCCCAGAAATGGGAAAAATATGACATAAACTCCGAAAAATTGAATCAATGTTTGCTTTGACCCACAATAATGCCATAACATGGCTATCCTTACTCCGTAGACGCCAATTGTAACGGAAGTTTTGCAAAAGGCTCACTGTTAAAAAGATTTGCGCAGGGAAAGAAATTTTGACGTTTTTCAAAAAACCGGGTCGCCGTTTACAATTAAAATAAACGGCTAAGCCCTTCCAAACTTCTCCTGAAAGGATAGAAGAATAATGACCATTCACATGAGAATTTTTTCGGATTATGTCTGACCGTACTGCTATATCGGCAAAGGTCTTGTCGAAGAATTGAAAAAAGAGTTCCCGATCGAAGAAACTTGGGTCCCGTTTCAGTTGCGTCCCTGGACACCACCGGAGGGGATTCCCTTTACCGAACTGTTTCCAGGTGTGGACATCAAGGAGCGTTATGCAAGTATCAACAAAGCTGGAGAGCCTTTTGGGTGCCGATTCGGCGATCGGACCTTTCTCTCCAACTCCAAACCTGCTCTCGAGGCCAGTGAATACGCCAGGGATAATGGAAAATACGATTCATTCCATGAGCAAATCTTCCGGGCATACTTCACCGATTTACTCGACATCGGCAATACGGAGATTCTATTCAAGCTCGCCCAAGACGTGGGCCTTGATCCTCAGGAATTGAAGCGTTCTCTGGATGAGGGGCTGTACCGGACTAGGATAGAAGAAGCCATGAAGGAGGCTGCTCGATACGGGATCACGGCAGTCCCCACCTTTATCATCGATGAGGTCCATAAGATCGTTGGAGCACCACCGCTAGGGTCATTTAGGGACCAATTGAGGAGTATTCAAAGGACTCAGGGATGAGGCGCATCGGATCATCTATGATGAAAGCTCCAAATCCGGATTCCATAAAAAATCCCTGGAACAAGGCCGTTGCGAATATCGAGCTCGATCCCGCCCCTCGGTTTCATGATCTTCGGCACACGTGGAAAACGAATGCTCGTCGTTCAGAAATGGACCCTGGAATCAGAGAAGCCATCATCGGACTTGGTGACAGGACAAGGAACGTTAGAGAGAGGTATGAAGCCATTAGCGATCAGGAATTGCTCAAGGCCATTGATTTGATGACCTTCGAGCACGGACCAACCGAAATCTGGCTTTCCCAAAATGAGCCTATCAGACAATTAGTGTAAGAAGTAGGTTGTGACAACTTCCTAAAATGAGAGTATCAATTTGGGCCCCATACTTACGACTCCTGTTGCTGTTCCTTGAGCATTCTTTCAATCTTGCACGAAATCCCCAGCCCTTGCATGCCTGTCTCGTAACAGCCATTACACGATATACACTTGGCTTTGGCAGTATTGCCACTGTTCCATCGGTTAATTAAATGTGGTTCCCTGATAAAAGGGCGTCCCAGGGAGACATAATCCGCCTTTCCCTGGTTCACGATACCCTCCGCTGTAGAGAAAGATCGGATGCCACCGACGGCAATGACGGGGACTTTGACGCGCTCCTTAATGACCTGGGTGAAATCCATAAGGTATGCCTCGTCCTGAAGATCTAGGATTTGATCTTTCGGGCAATGTTGATCCTTATTCGATACTGTGCAACAGGCGCTCACCTGAATCGCAGCAATTCCATCCTGTTCTAATCGCCGTGCTATTTCCAATGACTCTAGCGGTTCCAGACCACCTTTCACAAAATCATGGGCACTGAGCTTTACCATGATGGGAAAATCCGGTGCAACTTTTCCTCTGATGGCTTCCAGGATCTCTCCCACCACACGATATCTGTTCTGCGGGCTCCCACCGTACGAATCCTGACGCTGATTCCATGCGCCAGATAGAAACTGGTGGACGCCAAAACTGTGGGCAGCGTGAATCATAATCCCATCAAATCCACACCTATAGGACCGGCCTGCCGCAGCGGCAAAAGCGTTCACGTATCGGTCAATATCGGTCCGAGTCATCTCTTTCGGGACTGGGGAAGAGGGCGAATAAGGCACGGCTGAAGCCCCCCATACTTCATCACCTTCCCCAAAAAACTTGCTATTGGCCCTCGCAAGTTGGTGAGAGAGTTGGGTTACTATCTTGCATCCTTCGTTATGAGCTGTGTTAGCGAGGCTTTTTAGCCCTTCGGTTTGGCTATCATCACAATTACCTAGGGCGTAAGGAAGGCCAACTCCATTGCTCATCACATACTGGCCACCAGTGAGAATCAGTCCGACTCCTCCCTTGGCCAGTTCCCTGTACATTGCAAGGGTGCGATCGGTTACGAAGCCCTTCCTATCTCCCGTCCCGCACCACGTAGAGGACTTGATGAACCTATTGGGCAGTTCCAAAGATCCGATTGAGCTTTTCTCAAACAGTTGAGGTTCTTGACTTGCCCTCGTGGCATTAGTCCCCACCATGACGATGGCTGAGGCCGCCAACCCCGACTTCAGAAAATCCCGACGAGAGGGCTTGTTGGTCATCAATTTCTCCAGATTTTGAATTTAGGCTTCGGCACGATTATCCGTATTGGCCAGCGCCTTTTTCACAATATTCGGCCCCAACGGAAGACTTCTCACGCGGATCCCGGTTGCGGCAAATACTGCATTTGCTATGGCAGGGGCCACGGGGGGCACACACGGTTCCCCTACTCCACCTATTTTATCATTGTTGGTAATGATGTGGCCTTCAATCCTGGGAATTTCGGACATGGTCAACATCGGATAGTCATTAAAACTGGATGTAGCCACCCCGCCATTCTTGAAGGATATCCTTTCCTTGAGCGCCACGGAGATAGCCATTATCGTAGCCCCCTCGATTTGTGCGACGACACTGTCAGTATTGACGACCTGTCCCGGATCAATGGCTGAAACCATTCGGTGGACCTTTATTACGCCGTTCTCCTTATCAACTGAAACTTCGGCTAATTGAGCGACGTAACTACCGTAGCAGAAACGCACAGCAATACCCCGGCCAAATCCTTTCGGTCCAGGTTTCCCCCATCCACCCTTATCAGCGACTTTTTTCAGGACCCCTGCGGCCCTGGGATTTTCCTTGAGCATGTTTAGGCGGAATTCTAGAGGGTCCTTGCCGGCGGCATGGGCCATCTCGTCAACAAAACTTTCGACCGCAAAGGTGTTGCTTGAATTCCCCACAGACCGCCAGAAACCTGCGGGGATCGGCAAATCTAGACGTACGTAATCTACGTGGAGGTTTGGCATGGAATAATCCATGTTGGCAATGCCATCAACTGCGGTGGGATCAATCCCGTCCTTGACCAGAGCGGGCATTAGTCGCTCCATTATGGAAGAGACGACTACCTTGTGTCGCCAGGCAATCAGACCGCCCTGCCCATCCAGCCCACCCTCAATCATGTGCAGACTGCCGGGACGGAAACAATCATTGTGGAAATCTTCCTCTCTCGACCAAATATGTTTAACTGGTTTGCCTACAATCCTGGAGATCACTAAAGCCTCCTGAGCCACCTTGACCTCGACTTTGCCTCCAAATCCACCCCCTAACATGGTGGTGTGGATAATTATTTTATTGGCAGGCAGTCCGGTCTCCTTCATCGCCACATTAAGAACACCCGTTTGGGACTGCGTAGGAATCCAAATCTCACAAGCGTCAGCCTTGACGTCTGCCGTGCAATTTTGAGGCTCGAATGCGGCATGGGCCAAATATGGTATAGAATACTCAGATACCATTCGTTTGGACGCCTTTTTAAGCGCCTGTTGGGTGTTCCCTTCATCTTTTGCAACCAGCCCCTTTTTGCGCATGTGGTCCAGGAACATTCGTTCCAAGGAGATGTCATCCAGATCCGGCATGAACCCTGAATCCCATTTTGCGTTAAGGGCCTTGCGTCCCTTCCATGCCGCCTCAATGGTAGTGGCGACAACCGCTATCCCCTCCGGGACTGTGAACACTTTCTGCACCCCAGGGACCTTTTCAGCCGCCTCTTTATCAAAGGATACCAGTTTCCCTCCATACGCCGATGACCTTTCGATACAGGAACAGAGCATGCCGGGAACAGAAACGTCCATGCCAAAAACAGGTTTCCCGTTGACTTTGTCGAACATATCCAGTCGAGGCATGGTTTTGCCAATGAACTGAAACTGCTCGCGCGGCTTTAATGAAGGCTCCTGAGGGACGGGGACATTGGCAGCTTGTGAGCAAAGCCAGCCATAACTTAAAGTCTTTCCGGTTTTACGATGTGTCACGACACCTTTGTTGGCAACGCATTCCCCAGCAGGGACTTTCCATTCGGAAGCAGCCGCTGTAATCAACATTTCGCGGGCCGCTGCCCCTGCCCTACTCATAGTGTCATACATGTGCCTGATACCGGTGCTGCCGCCTGTAAGCTGCATTCCGAAAATTGGGTCCTTATACTCGTCCCTGACCGGCGAGGCCTCAACACGTATGCCTTTCCATTCCATGTCCAGTTGATCAGCGACTACCATAGCAAGGCCTGTCCATGTCCCCTGACCCATCTCGGATTTGTTGATCAGAACAGTAACGACACCGTCGGGACTTATCCTTAGCCAGGCGTTTGGGGTCCATTCTTTTCCGGAATTCTCATCCTCTCGTCTTTGCGCCTCGGCCAATATCGATGGGAAACCGCTCAGACTAATAGCCAATATCAAACCACCGCCAGCCAAAGACGCCTTTAAAAAACCTCTACGGTCCATAGAATTTTTCATCTTGAACCTCCTCCACCCGAAGCTTTCTTTATGGCCTTGAGTATTCTAGGATAAGTGCCACACCTGCACAGCATACTATCCATAGCCTCGACTATCTCTCCATCAGATGGTTTTGGGTTCCTGGCCAATAAAGCGACGGCCTCCATGATTTGACCAGGTTGGCAGTATCCACATTGAGAGACCTGCTCTGAAATCCAGGATTCTTTTACAGGATGTTCCATCGGGATACCTTCAATGGTCGTAACAGACTTTCCCTGGATATCCCCAACAGTAAGCTGACAGGAACGCGTGGCTTCGCCATTTACATGGATCGTACAAGCTCCACACGCTCCTTCTCCGCAGCCATACTTGGTTCCCGCCAGTTTCAAATGTTCTCTGATTACCCATAGCAGATTAGCGCTAGGTTCCATGTCAACGCTGTATGTCTTCCCGTTTACAATAAATTCGACCATTCCGGATTCTCCTCCAACGTGAAACCCATTGTTATGGTGCATGGGCTCAGGCGTCAGATCTGAGCCCTTATATCGTGACCATCGCCGAACACCTATGACTCACAAGAATTTTGGAGAAACATGTTGCCTTTTCGAACTATTTGCTCTTCGGAAGCCCGACACTCTGGGCGGCCATTATCCTTTGGGTCGGCTTCAAATTGAGGGTTTGAGATAATTTCGCTTTGTCGATAGATACGCGGAATCCTGTGTTCAGTCCTTCGGATGCACAATACAGATAAACGTTCTCAGCCACAAAGCCTGTATCCATTCCAGCGAGAATCAGCTTGCTCCCTTCTTCACCCTCACTCATTTTCTCGAGATCCGCGACAAAGACGAGATGAACTGGGGCGTCCTTAAATGTAGCCTGTGTATAGGTCAGCGAGCGGATGTCTCCTGCCACAATCGGGACCAAAGCGTTTCCTTTCGGATCATAAAGATACATTCCCATAGTAGTCGCTACATAGACTTCAATCTCTTGCCAATTCTTGGCCGACGGAGCGGTGCGTCTTCCTGAATCGGGACGATTTATCCCGCAGGCTGACCAGAGGAGGCTTGAAAGTATCTGTTCCGAAAGGTTATCAAGAGCGTATGTGCGCGTGGTTTTTCTGTCTTTGAGCGCCTGGGCCAAAGACTTACTTTCGTTCAGGTTGGGTTCGGGTAGTTGAATTGACTTCATCTCCTGGCCAGAGGCCGGAAGAAGCATACCTGCGCAGAACACCAAAGAAGCTGCGATAGCAATGAGTGTCTTTGTTTTCATTTTGCTTCCTTTTCTGATTGGGCATTGTTGGAATGTCATAGCTTGCTGAAAGCGAGGTCAAGTCAAGTCTGGGTTTGTCGTAAATACACGCTGTCTTGCGCATAACGTTTTTGCTCCGGCGCCTTTGAGAGGCTTCCAAAGCATCAGAGCGATAACGAACTTTCCTGACACCATAAAAACTTTGCCTACCGATGTGCCAAGATATCGAATCCCTTAAACTAGCCAATGCTTCATATCTGGGAATTTGCATATGGTTTTGATTGAAATCGGGCCATTTTCTCAAAACCGAAGGGGCACTAGCCTAGTTGTCCGATGTCAGCATTTAGTCTCAAGAAGTTTAGCGTAGAAGAGTTGACTTAATTTGACTGGCCGGATCGCCATCAATTATTTCAGTAACCATTCGTGCCGCTGCGCCCGTAAGCTCCATACACTTGTTGGCAATTCCAGATTCTTTCCATCTCTGGATGTCTACCGCCAAATTGAAATCGCATCCAGGCAGGTCAAAACAGTTGTTAGAGCCATGCTGGTTCTCAAAAGCGCTTAGGAATTTCTGCACCTTTCCGTAAATATCATCTACAGGCGCTTCTGCGCTAGTGCGTCCCAAGATCATGCCAAGTGCCATAACTCCTCCACTTACAGCGCCACATACTCCTTTGGTGCGTGAAATTCCTCCGCAAAAACCCGTCGATATCTTCGGAATAAGGGGAGATTGAATTCCAGCTTGCTCGGCCACAGCCTGAAGGACGCTTTCTGCACAACGAAAACCGGAATAGAAAAGCTCTCTCGCTCTTTTTTCAACCGCTTTGGCAGTCATCTATCTCCAATCTCTGATATAAATTGCATTGACCTGCCTGTAAAGGAGAGCGCTGTAGGGACTTTTTTTGCAAAAAGCCCCTAAGATTTAAAAGTATCGTCATGAAATTATATTTCCTGCTTCCTTAGAGCCCTTTAAGGTCTTGCTCAGGACCGAAGAGGACAGCCGTCGCTACAATGAGCGATTCTGGGAACCATATATCTTTTCATTTTTGTCTCCTTTCAGATTATTCAAATCATTGCCTACCTTATTGCTAAAGTATGAACAGGGCAGGCTGTTTGTCAAGGCTGGATGTCCCCCAAGACAGATGCAGAAATCAAACCAGTCGTTTAATTATTCAGGGGAGTATAAAATAAAATAAAATATGCCGAGCCGAACGATAGGCTTAATTTATCTGTTTCATTACACGGTTTTTTTGTCATTTCGCCAACTTACGCAGCGCAGATGACAAAAGTGTTGCTGGCCGATATCAACTAGGAGCATGTTGCGTAACGCTTTACCTTTTTTCTGAACTGCGTTATACGACCATTTCATGAAAGACCACCGATTTCTTCCTTACGAGCCGGATAAACCGTTGCTGCTTCCGTCGGACATACGGACGTGGCTGCCAGAAGATCACCTCGCCCTGTTTGTAAGCGACGTGGTGGACAACCTGGATTTGAGTGAGATAACCAACAAATACGAACATCCGGAAGGGGGGCATCCTGCTTACCATCCGGCGATGATGGTGAAGATTCTCTTCTATGCGTATTGTGTAGGGCACCCGAGCTCTCGACGGATAGAGCGCAAGACGTATGAGGACGTTGCTTTCAGGGTGCTGTCTTGCGATGCTCACCCGGACCACAGCCGAATTTCGGACTTTAGGAAGCGTCATCTGAAAGAGATTGCGAGGTTGTTCATTCAGATCCTGGAGTTTTGTGCGGTCGCAGGATTGGTAAAGGTTGGTCACGTATCCTTTGACGGGAGCAAGCTCAAGGCGAATGCTTCCAAGCACAAGGCTATGAGTTATGGCCGGATGGTGACCAAGGAAACGCAACTTCAGGTGGAAATAGAACGGCTGCTTGTTGAAGCTGAAGTGACGGATGCCGCTGAGGACCGGAAATACGGTAAAGGCAGGAGGGGTGACGAGCTTCCGGAAGACCTGAGATTCAAAAAGACCCGTCTTGAAAAGATTAAACAGTATAAGCTGGAGCTTGAAACAAGGGTTCGTCAAGGAGCAATCGATTCGGGCAAGCTGGACAAGAAAGGCAATCCGCCGAAGGGGCGTGGAGGACAGTCTCCGAAAACACCACCGGGAACTCCCAAGCCAAAGGACCAAATAAACTTCACCGATCCGGAGAGCCGGATCATGTTGGACGGTGCGACCAAGGCGTATATTCAGGGGTATAACGCTGAAATAGCGGTTGATTGTGACAGTCAGATCATCCTCGGCGCAGACGTAACCCAAAACACCAACGACAAGAAGGAACTTGTTCCACTGATCGAACAAATAGCAGAGAATACCGGTCAAATGCCGAAGGCAGCTCTTGCCGACTCTGGGTTTTTCAGCGAGTCCAATGTAAGTTACGCTGAAAACAACAATATTGATCCTTTTATCCCCAAAGACCGTATCAAACATTCGGATGTTGAACTGTTCTTGCCTGACGTAACTCTTCCTTCCGATGCAGGTGTCGTGGACAGGATGCTTGAGAAACTGAAGACAAAAGAAGCAAGACAGATCTATTCCAAGCGGAAACAGACCGTTGAACCAGTATTTGGACAAATCAAAGATGCCAGGGGCATACGGAGTTTTCTCTTGAGGGGCCTTGAACAGGTGAAAGGCGAATGGAAACTGATCTGCCTGACCCACAATATCCTCAAGCTTTGGAGAAGCCTATGCCGAAGCGACAGGACAGGTGCGCCCTTTTTCGCCAAAAAGCAGGGTTATGGCTTCCAAATCAAGCAATTTCTTTTTAAATTCGTCGAATTTGCGTCATTCATGCCACAATGATACGCCTCGTGCTATCTCGTAGCACCGTTTCGCCAATGTGGCTACTGACTCCGCAGCGGTAATGACTTGAGCGACAGGCTCCTAGAAGAAAGCTAAATCCTAAACAACAGCGTCTCCGCGACCGGTATCTTGAATGGACTGTTAGATTAAAGACTTTTTACAGGACTCCATCCACATCGACACCAGAGCAAAAGCTGTTTGGGATGCCCATCAAGGAGGCACAAATGTCGAGGCATTGTTGAAAAGCGTTTACTTCGGTTGTTATCCGGGTTTCGACAACCATCAGGATGGTTCAATCATTTGAACCATATATCAAAGAATAGGTCTCGTTGAACTGACCCTGATTTGCTGTCCGTGATTAAGAATTCGTTTCCTGGGGCCAAAACTATCAGCAAATTACTTCGCGGTCCATAGGCGCTTTCCCGTCGAAAAGAGCCTGGCCTGACAACAGGACCCGGCCAGATATTTCTATCACTTGTTCATCTGTTCCGAACTGACCGATGTGTTGAAAATCGGCGCAGTCCAATTTGCAAAGCAGACCCCTCATGACAATTAGTTCCACCTGACTACACGTTTTCATTCTTTGTCTCCTAACCGGATTAATGATTTAATGGACTCTATTTTGGATTCCTGGAATGCGGGTGTCAACGCCTCAACGGAAAACCTCATAAAAGGGCTAATTTAGGTAGTTTCATGAGGTTGGGGTTAATCAAGGATTGGAAATCAGCTCTAGATCGGTTCAGCATCACGTTTGAGCATAGATAGAACCACCGTCCTTGGGCTTTCATTAAAGGTTTTTGAGCGATTTCTTATCATCTCGATCATTTTCTCAAGGCTTACCGGCAATTTGATAGCCTTCTCCGGGCACAGACAGAAACAGTTGAGGCAATCGAAACATGACCCACCGAACCTCGGCTCTGGATCAAGCACTATCGCTCCAGCCGGGCATTCGCTAGCGCAGACACCGCAGAGGGTACAGAGTTCCTTATCCAGCGTTTTCGGTGTGACAGGCATGGGGGCGCTGAGTTTCTTCTTCATTTCGGCGGCCAGTTCCGGATTCGGATAGTCCAGGGCCTGCAGATCGAGGCTTCGTCGATCTCCCGAGTCTATCGCCTCCACCACAAGCCTTGCCATGCCCTTGACCGCGCCCTCATCCTCCTCGTTGGGATGCCCATCACCTAGCGGATTATCGACATTGCGCATAATCGAATGCGACGATATTACCCTTGCCGCCGCCGGTATCAGGAACCCTTTGTCCAGCAGAGCCTGCGCCATCTGGTATAGCGCTATACCACTGGCCACCCCACCCCACGTGCAATAAGGAACGGCAAAAGACTGAGGCGTAGGGTTGAGGCTCCCTATCAAAGACATTACCGGAGCTGCCGCCAGGTCCCTTAAAACGGGAGTCCCGATGAAAAGGCAAAACGGATCGCCACCTGTGAAATTCTGTATAGTGGCGAGGCTATTTCGCTCCCTGCCCAAATCTGTAAGGATGAAATCCCTGCCTAGTTCTTCCAGTGTTTCCTTTATTGCCCACCCTATTTTTCTGGTGGAGCCTGCCGGTGACGAAAAAGCTATTACATATCTCATGGAAAACCTTTCGATAGAATGATGAATGATGTTAATGGGTGAATGGGGGCAAGGTCAAGGGATGTTTAGAGTTTATCTAAACATCGGTGTCCATTTTTTCTCAACCTACACCATGATGCCATACTGTCAGATTCGGACTCGATTACATATCTCTTGATTTCATCATCTCAAGTTTTTCAGGAAATTCTGGCTCTCTTGGACCTCAAAATAATTAAGACCACCGACACAAAGGTCTTCAGTCGATTGAATCCGTTCACAATGACGTGGTCGGATAGAACTCAGCGTTTATGGCCCCGATAAAACCTTGGCTGATTGATGTCTCTGAAGTGCTCGCCGCTAATTTTACTTTGCCAAGTTTAGATCCGCCTATGCACTCATGTAAATGTCCGTTTTCCTCGACCATTAATCAAATCTTTGTTTATAATTTTTTCTACACTTGTTGCGCCTATGAGTCAGCCCTGATTCAAGGAACGAAGCGCCGTTTAAAAGGATCATATTTCGGATCGAGATATTTGTTCATTTCGGCTCGAGTCTTTTCCATCAAAGCCGGCACATCCTTTTCATCGAGACCTGTAGTTATAATAGGGTTACCAATGATCACTTTCACATGCCCCGGCTTGATGAGCCTTGAACCCCTGGGCATGATCTTAAACGGGCCATTGCAAGTTACAGGGAGAATCGGAACACCGGTCCTGATTGCCAATATAAATGGACCCTTTTTAAACGGGAGCATCAGCCCATCGGGGGTTGTGGTCCCTTCCGGATAAACCAGTAGGCTCCAGCCATCATTGAGTTTTTCCGAGGCGCCTAATATCGCCTTGAAAGCCTTGTCTCGACTGGACCGGTCTATGGAGACAGCTCCGATGGATGTCAGGCCCCATCCGAATAACGGAATGCTCAGCAATTCTTTTTTCAGAACCCATCGAAAACGCATGGGTAATTTCGATAACAACGGTAGAAAATCAAAAATCGATTGATGATTAGGCGTGATAATGTAAGAAGCGTTTGAATCAATGTTCGTGGTATTTTCGATAGAGCACGAAATCCTCATCGACCTGAGGACAAGCTGAGCCCATTTGACCGTCAATCTTTGAGCAGCCTTGCCGGATGTGAAACGGCTTATAATAATGATTGTGGTAGCGACGATTGTGGTGGCTGCAATCATAAAAATAAGAGGTATTACCATTCCCGTAAAAATGTGAATAGGAAAAGTCAATGTTGCTTGCTCATCGAATACAGAGATTTAGATGCATCGAGGCACGTAGTACGAAAACATTTAACAAAGGAACTAAAACTAAGGGTTAATGAGGATACTTTTAAAGAAATACACAGCTTTCAGAGAAAACAGAAAAAACCAAATCTCGGTTTTTGAGATAGATTATTAGCGCTAGCCCTACTAATGGAAATCATTGAGAATGAACAGTAAAAAATGATTTGATTTACCTTGTTTTCTGACGCTGGCTCATACATCTCTTAATTCGTTTTTTAAAATATTTTTTCTGATAAGCATCCGCAGCTCCTCAATTGCCGGCTGGGCCTGTCGGAAAACATCCTCAATTTTGTTGAAATCGAACATCCTCACGTCGCTGATTTCAGGATGGATGTAAATGTCCGGCTCCCGATGCTTCATCTTCTCGGCAAGGGCCGCCATTTGCATGATCTCGAAAGTTCCAAGGATTGACTCCAAAACTGTAGGGGGGTCAAGTTTGCCTGGAGTTCGGGCCTTGGCGACGTTCACGACAATCGACACGTCGCATCGGTCAATAATGTGGTCGTATGGAACCAAGTTCACAACGCCCCCATCCACAAGCACTTTATCGCCGATTGATACCGACCCAAAAACCCCGGGGACGGCCATACTGGCCTTTATCGCGGGAAGGAGTTCCCCCTTTTCCATAACGACTTCCTCACCGCCCCAGAAGTCGGTCGCAACCACGAGCAGGGGTGTCTTGAGTTCTTCGAATGTTTTTTCTCCGATCTCAGATAATAGGTAGCCTAGGAATTTATCAGTGTTTATCAGCCCACCTCGCCCGAATTCAAGCGATAAAGCATCCACCCATTTCAGTAATTCCGCTTTCTTCTTGAGGACATCCGGCCAAGTATCTCTCTTTGAGACGGTATGTCTACTGATTAATCCCCTGATGGTTTTTCCAGACATTCCTGACGCATAGAGGGCACCGATGACAGCGCCCATGCTGGTTCCTGATATCACGCTTGGCCTGCAGTCAAACTCATCGAGGGTTTCCAGGACAGGGATATGAGCTAGACCCCGTACCCCTCCACCACCCAATGTTAAACCAATTCTTCTCTTCACACCCTCACCTCACTGCAACGAAGGCTGGCGCCACCTATGCTTAACGGAGAGCACTGAACTTTAGAGATTGATGATTGACATGAAACTTTGATAAACGGCGTCCAACAGGTTCGAGAAGAAGCGTCTGCCCCTCTATCAATGTATCGTAAACAACAGATGGCAAATGAGGACGCCCCGTAATGAGAAATACTCCCTTAGCGCTCCTGAATCAATACCTGTTTTAGATAGGATAATTAATTCATTTCAAGTTTTAAGATTTGACACATTTTGAATCGAGTGAGTATCAGAAGGGGTTTCGTAATTATTGTGGTAGCGGTTTGTTGGCCGTATACGATCCCTCTTAACCGTTTGCAGTTCGGACATCCTAGAATCAAAAGGCTCATCTCTCATGCCCTGAATCTCGCACCATTCTTGTAAGAAAATATGTCATTCGGAAAGGCATCTTAATAAAGGACCATGGGTAAACCTGGGCATGATCCGGCTTCTGTCCGAACTTACCCAGGTTAACCGTGCGTCCATCTCCTCAGTCAAGGTCGATCTTGAATGTGTCAAAAATGATATTAGTGCCGACCATTCTCGCACCGTGGGCCACGGCTTCGAAAATGTCTTGATCCGCCCATCCCAGATTCCTTAAACGATCCATGTCATCGGCAGTGACCGAATGAGGATCGTCGCAGGCCTTGAGCACGAAAAGAAGCAAAGCCTTATTTTTTGGATCTAAGGGGGCCTCATTGGGGTCAGCTTGCATAGCCAAAATTTGCTCCATGCTGAAACCAGCCTTGTTCAGCAAGCCGGTATTCAGTCGCTGACAATAAGGGGACTTACATGACTCTGACACCAGCATACGTATCATGGCCAGCAGTGGGGTGCTCAAAGTGGGGTGCCCCATATAGTACCCGATTAGCTGGATTTGATTCTCAAGAATTGCTGGGCTGATCCCCAGCGTCCGTGCGTTGTTGGGAACCATACCAAAAGCTTGCTCAACTTCCGCATAAAGCTCGGCGAGCTTTCCTTCGGCCTTTTCCGGTGGGGTCGTTTGGATAAGTGACATAACCTTCCCTCCTTGTTTATTTTCCGATGCCTTTCGACATGAGCCCGAATTCCGAATTCGGGCGAATTTCTGACTTCTATTCATTAGACCGGTCTAATAGTTTTAGAGTAAAAAAATTAGGGGTTCAGCATGTGATCGAATATCATTTTCTCAAATATAAGCAGAGGCTGAGGACTCTGCTCGACTTTCATTCGAAGCAGCGCCCCTTCCCAGCTGTCCAAAATGAACTGCGCCAGGTCATTGGGATCGAAGTGAGGATCAATGTCTCCTTGAGCTAGGCCCTGTTCGATATAATCCTTGATATTACCCTGAATTATGTTGAAGACCCGCTGCAAATTGGAGCGAAATGTCTCATTGAGAAGACTCATTTCCTGTGAAAGGTTGCCAATGGGGCAGCCGCTCCTCCATTCATCTTCTTCAAAAAGTTTGCGCATGCCCTGAAAAAAAGCCAAAAGCTTTTCCAATGGCGAACCTTCGGCATCGTCGAACAAAGAATTGGCCTTTTGGGCCAAAAGTTCCGCATAGTAATTGATCAGCTCCAACCCCAGATCATCCTTACTCCTGAAATAAAAGTAGAATGATCCTTTAGGAACATCTGCGCTTTCGAGAATCTCTTGAATTCCAGTATGGTTGAATCCTTTCAAGCGAACCAGCCTACCGGCATGTTCCAGAATCCTATGCTTGGTGTTTTGCTTGGACATGGCACCTCAACTTAACACTTCTGAAATAATAGACCGGTCGTATATCTATGTCAAGTCATTTTGTTGGCCGTGTGTTCAATTCTCGACCGTCGGGAGGATCTCTGAGGAGTTGGATGCAAAAGGCTAATCGACGCAGATATTTATACCAAAATATTATAGACAATTGTTTGGCTTGACGCTTTTGCGAGAATATAGGCGGGTAAAAAGTTTTGAGGTTTTTCAAAAAACTGGTTCGCGATTGAGAAAATAAATTTACCTAAAATCCTAACCCACTGACATCTCTGGCAGTCCCAACCGGTTTCGAACCGGTGTCTCCGCCGTGAGAGGGTCGAGTCCCCCTAATAAATCCACTACTTAGATAAATTCACCTGTCATTTCGGGCCCTTTTGGCTACGACGAGACCTCATGATTCCGAAAACGGGGGCAAAGCGGTGGCAAGGTTTCTGGGTTAAATTCTTCGTTATAAGCTCGATGGAGTTTTCCATCGATCGCTCGAAACCGTGGGTCCGGAATCCTCTGAGCAAGCCCTACTTTCTCTGTCCCATACTGACATGATCTATTAATTAACAGGTGTTAGAGTGTTCGCCTAGCTTGGTATTCGATGATCGTCAATAGACACTTCTATGGTCAAAAATAGCTCAACAATTTTTCGACATGTTTTTTCACATTCTTTAAATTCGAGTGAGGCCCTCTAAGTTTCCATTTAGTTGAACGATCCCGATGTCCTAACTGAGAATCTCTATCTATAGATTAGAGCGTATTCTGATTCCGAGGACTATAGGATCAGTATTGTACCTGTACACCAATTTCCATAACTCTTGACGGCGGTATGTGTAAGTACGCTGCTCCGTCAAGTGAATTGCGAAGCATATAGATAAAAATGGACCTACGCCACTTGGACGTGGTCCCCTTGCTGTCCAGCATGAGACTCAGCCTTCCCACATAGTAAGTCACCTCGTCAAGATCGATGTTCGGAACCTCCCTTTTTAGCTGAGACATTATCTGAGGAATGTCCGGCGACTCCATGAACCCATAGCGAGCGGTTACCCGGTATGCGCCGTATCCCATGTTCGTGATGTCCAGCCGTTGGGATTCCTCCATCTCGGGGGCGTCTGTGGTAAGGACAGAGAGAAGTACCAGTTTCTCGGGCAAAGTCTTCGTTTGAGTGACGTAGTGCAGGAGCATGGGAGGGACTTCCCTCTGGAAATTAGAGAGGAACACACCAGTGCCCGGGATGCGTATTAGGTTCTCGCTCGAAATCATTGTCATGAACTTCTCTTTGGGAACGGTCATGGTCATGACCTTGATCCCCAATTTCTTCCAACCGTCCCACCAGATAAGCATGACGGTCATGATCAGGATAGCGCTAGCTATGGGCAACCAACCACCGGTAGTGAATTTCTGCAGGCAGGAGATGAAGTAAGAGAGATCCATGCTCCAAAAAAGAAAACAGAGGGGCAAAACCTTCATCAAATTCCATCTCCAGATTTTTCGGCAAACGAAGTAGAACACAGTTGAAGTAATCAGCATTGCCCCGGTGACTGCTATCCCGTAGGCGTCAGCTAGGTTATCAGAGGCCTTGAAGTAAAGAGCAAGCGATATAGCCGCCACCATCATTATACGGTTTACGCCCGGGAGATATACCTGTCCTTCAGCCATTTCTGAAGTGTGAACGATCCGCATACGCGGCATGAAGCCCAGTTGAATGGCCTGTCGGGTTAATGAAAACACCCCGGAGATGATGGCCTGCGACGCGATGATCGTGGCGATCGTAGCGAGAGCTACCATTGGATACAGAAAAGCTTGTGGCACGAGGCCATAGAATGCGTTCTCCACGTTCCTTGGGTCGTCTAGGATCAAGGCCCCCTGACCAAAGTAGTTAAGAACGAGAGCAGGAAAGGCTACAAAGTACCAGGAGATGCGGATGGCCTTGGTTCCGAAGTGCCCCATGTCTACGAAGAGCGCCTCGACCCCGGTAATGCACAGCACTACTGCCCCCAACAAAAAGAATCCTCTTAGACCGTTGTCAAGAAAGAACTTCACTGCGTAGACCGGGTGCATGGATGCCAATATATCAGGCCTATTCCAGATGGGCGAGACCCCAAGCCAGGCGATTACAAGGAACCACAGGATCATCACAGGACCGAAGTATTTACCGATCCTGCCAGTGCCGTGGCTTTGAGCCCAAAAAATCACGAAGAGTATGCAGCAGGTCAGGGGAAGAACGAACGGCTTGGCGCTAGTGGTGGCGATTTCGAGCCCCTCAAGCGCTGAGAGGACCGAGATGACGGGAGTGATGAGACCGTCTCCATAGAGCAGGGCAGAACTGAAGAGCACGGCTATGATCAATCCCCTACTCAACGTCGAGCCCATTTTCTTGTGGAGAATAGCCAGCATGGCAAAGTCTCCCCCTTCTCCGTCATCGTCAACCTTGAGGATGAAGAGAGCGTACTTGACACTGACCACTAGAACCAGCGACCAGAAAATCAATGAAACCAGCCCTAAAACGTTTTGTGGCGTAGGAGTAATCGAAGACTGGCCCATGAAGCAGACTTTGAGGGTATATAGAGGGCTGGTGCCAATATCGCCGAAGACGACCCCCAAAGCCGCAATTACCAGAGTACTAGCTTTCCCTTTAACGCGGGCCATGCGCAAATCAGCCTTTCAGGGCTTGTGTGCCCCAACGGTCTTGAATTCTATCTACTCCGCGGGGATTCTTCCCACCATACTGAGGAAAGCTCCATCCGCGTTGCCTCCACCAGGTTGTCGACGACCTGCTGAGATTCCGGGGTTGTCTGAAAGCACGGGAACTCGAGAGCATCCAGGATTAGGCTGACAGCGTTATCCACTGTGATAGACTTAAGGTGTATGACCATGTCGTAGAAGGTCGCGTCCCAAGTATCGGCTCCATAGAGGTGCAGCGCCCACTTCCGGCGTTCCTGATCATCCCTCAGAATGATCTCCCTAGCTTTGTCCGCTGAGATGCCTTCGCGCTCCACTTCGTCTGCGACTCGAGCTTCGAGATCGCCAACGATTCGTACTTTTAGGACGTGCGGTATATTCTGAAGGAAGAAGTTCCCGAAGAGTCCGTGGTAAACGACATTGTCCTTCTGGACGTGCCTCAACAACGCGGCACGAATGTAGGCCAGATATTTTTCCTTGTCGTGAATGAAACGCTCAAAGATTGTGGGAGCGTCTTGTATCGCGCGGACGAGCTTGATTTCGGGGATGTTAAATTCCTTAGACGCTTCCAGGAGTATCTCACGGGAAATGCACTCATAGCCCAGTAGTGCAGACAGTTTTTCTGCTACTTCCCTGCCGCGGTAGTAAGAGCCTCTCGAAATGGTTATTGTGGCCATCTCTTGTCCTTTCGTCAGTTGTTGTAACTATCTGTGGTTCGTTCACGCAGGTCAGTGCGGAAGGTCTTGCTCTCGTCAACAATTGGGTGTTCCGAAAACCGCCTTATCTCTCCATAGTGACTATAGTTTTGCCATTTTCGGAAAACCTGTTTCGCTAGTATAGCGAACGGGAATGGCTTTCGTTAAGTTCTGCTGTTTCCCGTGATCGCGCGAAACTTTTGAGGTGAAATGGCTCCTTCTTGCGGCTGCCAACATGTCTGAGAAGGTGATGTTTTTCTTTCTTAAATCCCAAGGCGCCCTTGGTACTAAGAGATCCTTCCCCATTCGGAACTGGCCGACAAACCAGACCACCAGGAGAGAATAGCTCCAATATGCCATCAATGGTGTACGTGTCACAGCTTTTTCGGTGCGGCATTGGGGATCGGCGCTTCCCAACAGGCCTTTTGTCTCTCGGTTGGTTATCTCAGTGCCCCAACGGCGAGTATATCTTTGAATCGTGACTATGCCTGAAGCTTCGATGTCGGTGTCTAGGAAAGCCGTGTCAGGGTATTTTCCTGCGGGATCTCGCACCAACACGATTGATAATGGCTCATTTCCAGCGGCCTTATACCAGATTGCCTTGAACCTATAAACCAAGATTGTAGTCTCGTGTCCGTACATTTTGACCCGGTTACAAACCCACTTAGTATCCCCATTGTTGAAGAGGAATCTCAGAGTCGGCAACCGGTCTCCTTTCTTTCGTGGACGCCCGTTTCTCCCTGACTCTGATTCCACCAGATCATACAAAGCAGCGTCCATACGCAATTTGCCAGTGATGTGAACTCCCTTTGGGTGGTCCTGGAGAAGATGCCTGTTTGAATATCCACCATCAACAATAATGCGAAGGGTTATGGGAGAATCAATCCAAGAGCGTGTCAGACGAACTAGCTCTTCTGCGAGTTCAGGCTTGGTCTTGTAAACGCCTCTCTTTGGCCTGATCTTGGCCTTTTCGGGCCACCACAAGCGAGCCGCATAAGGTAGACAAAACGCTCTGTCCGATATCCCCGGTAAACGAACAGCAACCCCAATGATCACGAAACAAACTCCGTAGCCTATCGGTTTGCCGGTCTTAGGGGCATTTCCGTTATGCTGCAATCCGGCTCCGAAAATTTCTTGCCCACACAATTATTCAAAGTATCGTCAATGACGACCTCTATCTCGGTGCAATCAGGCAATAGGCTGTCCACTATGACTTTGAAAATCTCGAAAGCTATCTTGTCGGGGTCCCATTTAGCTTTTCCAAAAAACTTATAGATGTTTGCGAAGTGTTCCGATTCATGCGCCCCGGTCGCAAGGATGACCTGACTGACCGTGTGTGTTCCTACAGTGAGCACCCATCCGGTGATCAATACAGCAAAGTGTCTCAGACTAGGCGCTGTGAAACAATCACTAAAACGAATCTTGTCAATTCCGAAAGGCTGTGGCAAATTCCTCTTAGTCATCGGCGTTCCTCCTAGTGTTTTTCGCAAAACTGTCTATGGCAGGAACGCCGATTGTTTTCAACATATTCTTCTGCAATCTCAGACTATTAACTCAAAAATGGCAAAACTATAGTAGTGATGTACAATCTAGACTTTCAAATCCTGCGAGGGACAGAAAAGGTCTAACGGTTTGCGACAGTTGAACGAAAAATTTAGGTGGAAGCTGCTTATTCATACTGCCGCCTAATTTTGGGAATGAATCTCCAGTAAACTTCATAAGGAGTTCTTCTGTCAAGGCCCTGATGGGCAAAATGGGTGGTGCCACTGTCGTGGTGTTTAAGCATGTGAGACAGGTTTTTGACAAACAGCGAAGGGCTCCAATGCGTCGTTTTCTATGAGTGTGACAAATAGCCAAAAAACTGAATAAGTTAACGTTAAAGGTGCTCCCAATTCTGATATTAGGCAAGAGTTAACATGCTCTGAAGACACCTATGTCGTCGACCGAATATGGACCTCCCGCTGGGGAAAGGGCATCTCGATTCCCCGTTTTTCGAACTCCTCGCCAATAGCTCGGTTTATCTGATCTGTTGCCTTTGCCCTGAATTCCGGCTGAATGATCCAGACCAGTGCCTCAAATTGCACTGCCGAATCACCATAACTCACAAGCCTAATCGATGGAGCGGGTTCAGGAACCGCGTAATCACACCCCTGACACGCAGTGAGCAATGCCTGTTCCACTTCCTTCACAGACGATCCATAGGCTACTCCTACGGGTACACTAATCTGAGATTCGGTCAGCGGAGCACTTTCGTTGACAACCTTCATATTTGCTATATTGGCATTGGGGATGGACACGAGTATTCCGTCGAGTCTCTTAATACGGGTGCTGCGGAGACCTATTTCTGTTACTGTGCCTCGATCTCCCTCTCCCAGTACAACGAAATCGCCCAATTTAAATGGCCGATCCAAGAGAATGGCAATAGTTCCGATCAAATTTGATAGGGCTTCTCGCCCGGCCAAAGCCACGGCCAGTCCGCCGACACCTAATCCCGTGACCAAAGAGTACGTAGGCAGACCCAAGCGAGCCCCCAATCGGATGGCGGCGCCAATAACAATTACGACGGTTACAACATCAAATCCGAAGCGTATGAGTTGGGCATGCATACCCATTGGTTCAATTCTGGCCACGGCGATAACAAATCCCGCGGCTCGATTAAGGATCGCCCCTACGAACCACATCCTCGAGCCATAGGAGATCAACAAGAATACGAAAGCTATGCCCAAATACGTATCGGAATCCCGAAAGTGCAGACCATATACGACAAACCAGAGACCCGTCTCCGCAAACAGGACTAGTATGATGGGTATGACAAGACCACCTAACGAATCGGTGAGGCTTGAATTGAGTTTCGCGTCGAGGATGCCTAGCACTTTAAGAACAAACCGAAATGCGAGCAGCACAGCCACTGCACCGACCAGGAAGTACAGAATCAATCCTGTCCATTGCCACAAAGCTTGTCCAAAGATTCGTGCCTTCATCCATAACGGAAGCCGATCCATAAGCTCTTTAGAAACAATCGGTCCCGCAGAAGAAGTCAATTGCTCATAGAGAGCTCCTTCGGCACCAGGTTTGTACGGCAGCGACATGACTTTATTGTAGAATTCTTCCGACGCTTTTACCGTTTCTGGCGAAAACAGAAATCGCTTCTGGGTATTTTCGCCCTTGACAGCCTCAATCGTGATTTCAGTGTAAGGCACCGTCCAGCTTGTCAACTTCTCGGTTTCAGCGGTTTTTGCGTCAGGAATCTCCTCAAGAGGCGGGAAATCAATCCGATCAAGTGTTTCTTTGAGGTACAGAGCAGAATACAAACCCAGGACAGGTTTTGTGGCGGGTGCTTCGTTATCTAGATTGAGACAATGCACACCGCGATTGAGAAAATCGAAGGCTTGCTCTCTGTAGCCGGCCGTATAGGCTGCTACTGCTTTGTTCATTTCTTCTAGAAAGGTATTGAGTGTTGCTCTCGGACTTGAAGTGTCCGGCGGGGCCAGAGGATGAACTGCTTGGGCTGCGCCTGCAATGTTTCCGCAGGTCAACAGCGTCAGGAGAAGCGCTATTGCGATGGAGAAACGGGAGCGCATAACGATTGCCAAGAGGCTGGTGAAAGTTCCCATGAACAGTGTCACAGCGTACTCCTTTTGAAAAGCGTCCCTAATGGGGATCGTATATTCTTGCCGAATTACCGGCGCCAGGGGAAAAATCTACTTGTGCGCTTCATTCTGCGAGTATTTCTCTTACTGCGGTTCCATCCTCCTCAAAGATCAATCCACTCCTAAGCGCCCGCATCTTTTGACACTCCGTTAAGTATATAACGCCTCGTAGCCATGAGTGCAGCGAAAGAAGCAACGCCCAGAGGGATCTCCCAACTTCGTAGGAGTCCCTTTCGGTCCCGTAACTTATGAATAAAATTCAGCGCAATCACCATCAGATCATGACATCCGCGTCTTGCTTTACTGGCCTCCCGTTATCGTCGGAAGTTCCTGCACCCTTACGATCGGCGGTGGATCCCACTTGCCGACAAGGACTCCCTGCTTCGGGGCGTAAAGCCGCATGGTTAGATTAAATGACCCCTTCGGAGCTGGAAGCCAGTTCGACTCTCTACCCGTTCCCGGGCTTTCATTTTGGAAATAAAGGTCCAGAGAACCGTCTGGGTTGTAATGGAAGGGCATCCAACTACTCAGAGCAAACCGGTTAAGGCTATTTGCGACCTGGAAGCCTTCCTGGTCATAGAGGGTGATAGACCAGAATGCGTCCACAGGAGGAAGCTCATTCTTCTCGAAATGGATCGTGAAATTATTCACTCCCTCCAGCGGTTTTCCCGTCTTATCGTAGAGATTCATCGGGTAAATAGCATCTTCTGGCAGATTAGCTCCGAGGCCCATCTGCGCAACGATGGCACGTTTGAGGTAGAAATTCCCATACACTCCCATCGTATCGGTGTTCATTGACCAACCATTCACTACCTTCGCTAGACTGGGAATCTTCCACTGCATTAGCTTTTGAGCTTGCTCAGGCACACCATCAAGAGCCTTCTTTACGGTCGGGTCGAGTTTGTCTATGTCGAAACTTTTTCCGGGCTCGATGCCGATATGTTTTATCAGCTCTATGATTGGCTGGTCCGTGTAATGTGGCGGATGAAGTTTCAGGAGTTCCGCAGCATAGGCGAAAAACTTACCAGCAGACATTGTGTCGACCTGAACCTTAGGAGGTGTTTTCATGTCAACCGTAGGGTCGATCTTGACCTGAATCGGTTCTGAGGGCTTGCCAAAGAGTGACAGTGGCGTGATCTTAAATCCCGCCTGGATTTTGTGAACCGCATCGTAGTCCTTTGGGCCGTCCGTCTTCGTGCGACCTATAATCCATACATAAGGAGTTGGAGCGTAGATGCGTTGTGTGTCATTGGGGAGTTTGAATTCTTCTATAAGACGATTTCTGATTTCCGGCCGCCAACCGGGAGGCAAGATTATGAAAGTGCCAGCTTGGGTCCCAGTGGTGCGCCATCCTGGGGATGCAAACACATCTGTCCACATGTCGAGCATTGGAAGGAGATAATAGCGACCACCAGTGTCCGGGACGGACAAAATCATTGGTTCTTTGGTGAGATCTAGCCATGCTGAAGAATAGAGGGTATCGAAATTGGGTCTGACGACGACCTTCAAGTTCGCCGGTGGGTATTCAGGAATATTTACGAACATGTTCATCGGGCCACGCCCCACCTCTTTGCCTGACTCGACATTAGTAAGTTGTTTGCGAGTCACATCCATAGTTATGAGCGGATAGAAGTAGAGATAGGCATCGACTCCGATGGCGTGCGCCTGTTGTTCACTTATGGCTGCACCGCTCTTTGCTGGGAGGACAACTATCATCACAAGCAGGAGCATGGACAAAGCCAGCAGTGGACACACCCAAGTTAAGAGGGTTTTCTTTCCAGTAACCATTTATTTCCTCCTCCACTGAATCGGTCATTTGAAGAGCATCAACTGCAAATGTTTTACAACCTAATGTGAACTTAGTATTGCGCCGATTGCCCTGTCAATTAGAATTCGATCAAGACTGCGGAGAGAAACGATCTTGTAAAAAAAGACAGTGCATCTCGTTACAACATATCGATATTACAAAAATCGTTATTAGAAGTGTTTAGAAGAGCAATAGATTGAGATTTTCCATTCATATAGGAAAACCAGCTACAAAGGGGGCCTCAAAAAACGGGAGAAAGGGTTGGGGGAAAATGGGCGGTGTCATCTCTAAGCCACTAAAATCTTTGGCAGTCCCAACCGGTTTCGAACCGGTGTCTCCGCCGTGAGAGGCCTGCCCACAGCAAGGTTTCACGCCATTTTCACCATACCTTTCAGCAACTTAAGAACTTAATGACGGGATTTACCGATGTTTACATATCAAAAAAAGTGGCCTTTTCTGAACCTCAATTACCTTGATTATATGAACTTCAATAAAAATCTAGAGATTGGGGGCTATAATTTTGATTGAAGTGTTTTTATAACAAGTTTACTCTTTATCAAGAGAGTAGCTGCTCAACAACAAGCGATCATCAACCTTATTCACTGGAACTGTCTTAAACAGCACATTTTGGCTCCGTTTATCCTGTGGGGATAATCGAACTGAGTTTTGATTCCTGTCAGGAGGCTGGTATGTCGAAAACAATCACGATCATTTCGGCAATGGTGTTTGTCCTTTGCCTTCTTTCATCACCTTCGATGGGCCAGTCGAGTGCGGATGCGATACGGCTCTATAATGAAGCAAATGCTCTGAGCGATAAAGCCCGCTCCAATGAAGATATGAAAAAAGCCGTACAGAAATACGAAGAAGCCTTGCGCATATTCAAGAAGATTGGAAACGTCAAGGGCGAAGGGAATACCCTGACATGCCTGGGGCTCGTGTATAAGGACTGGGGCCAATACGCCAAGGCGGTCGAGTATTACGAGCAGTCCCTGCAGATAGCAAGGAAGATCGGGGACGTCAAGGGCGAAGGGCAAACCCTGATGAACATGGGGGTCGTGTATTACGGCTGGGGGCAATACGCCAAGGCGGTCGAATATTACGAGAAGTCCCTGGAGATTAAGAGAAAGATCGGGGACGTCAAGGGCGAAGGGAATACTCTGAACAACCTGGGGCTCGTGTATTCAAACTGGGGCCCATATCCCAAGGCGGTCGAGTATTACGAGAAGTCCCTGCAGATTGTCAGGAAGCTCGGGGACGTTAAGGGCGAAGGGGATACCCTGAACAACATGGGGAACGTGTATCGGGACTGGGGCCAATATCCCAAGGCGCTGGAGTATTACGAGAAGTCCCTGCAGATATTCAAGAAGCTCGGGGACGTCAAGGGCGAAGGGCAATCCCTGCACAACCTGGGGAACGTGTATTACGGCTGGGGCCAATACGCCAAGGCGGTCGAGTATTACGAAAATTCCCTGCAGATTAGCAGGAAGATCGGGGACGTCAAGGGCGAAGGGCAATCCCTGAACAACTTGGGGAGCGTGTATAAGAGCTGGGGCCAATACGCCAAGGCGGTCGAGTATTACGAAAATTCCCTGCAGATTGACAGGAAGATCGGGAACGTGGCGGGCGAAGGGAAGGTTCTGAACAACTTAGGGAACGCGTATAAGGACTGGGGCCAATATGCCAAGGCGCTGGAGTATTACGAGAAGTCCCTGCAGATTAAAAGGAAAGTCGGAGACGTGGCGGGCGAAGGCTCTACCCTGAACAACCTAGGGCTCGTGTATATGGACTGGGGCCAATACGCCAAGGCGGTTGAATATTACGAAAAGACTTTAGAGATAGCAAGGAAGGTCGGGGACGTCAAGGGCGAAGGGAATACCCTGAACAACCTAGGGCTCGTGTATATGGACTGGGGTCAATACACCAAGGCGGTCGAGTATTACGAAAAGTCCCTGCAGATTAAGCGGAAGATCGGGGACGTGGCGGGCGAAGGCTCTACCCTGAACAACCTAGGGCTCGTGTATAAGGACTGGGGCCAATACGCCAAGGCGGTTGAATATTACGAAAAGTCCCTAGGGATGGCAAGGAAGGTCGGGGACGTGGCGGGCGAAGGGAATACCCTCAACAACCTGGGGGTCGTGTATCGGCACTGGGGCCAATACGCCAAGGCGGTCGAATATTACGAAAAATCCCAGCAGATATTCAAGAAGATCGGGGACGTCAAGGGCGAAGGGGGGACCCTGATGAACCTAGGAGTCTGTCGGACTTAGCGTGACCGACCCCAATTTATAGAGACCCTGATTGGTACAACATCTTGATATTATGTTATTTAACAGCATTTTGTTCTTGCATAGCGC
>Ga0209697_10000672_pt1 | contig 56004 bp, 40 predicted proteins | sample AliMusrvi5mmetaG_FD_184115 | JGI IMG/M metagenome (GOLD analysis project Ga0209697, IMG submission 184115) | Freshwater lake bacterial and archeal communities from Alinen Mustajarvi, Finland, to study Microbial Dark Matter (Phase II) - Alinen... | ecosystem: Environmental > Aquatic > Freshwater...
CTTCACAAAGCTCGTTTCCTAACAGTGTGTCAGGCGGACTTCAACCTGAACGGCTAATTGGGTTGTAAGGCTCTTTCATCCTTAAAGGTATTTATACTAATTTTACGCACACCTCGTGGCGCACCAAAGCACACACGAGCGGATGATACATGTTTTTGAATTGTTCGCCATACTCGAGACCCTGGGCATCCCGGAGGTCTGTTAAGACCTTATCCAGTTCGGCGTTTCCTGTATTTCCAATAAACAAATCATAGATGAAATCAAATCCTTCATAAAAGGTTAATTCAGTGATTATTTTCTGAAAATCAGGATCAACGATTACATTGTGAATCAGTGTATTTGTATCGGGTTTTGGAATTGTATTCGCTTCTTCAATTACTTTACCGATAAAATTTGAAATCTCATCGATTAATTGGAATACATCCGAAGCCGTTCTCTTTTCAGCATCTGTAAACGCAAATCCAATATTTACTTCGGCATCACGCAGCTCTCTTTTATAAAATCCGGGGATAATGACGTAGGCATGAACGCTGTCTTCTTCGAAATAGGGAAGCATCATTCCAAGCGGTATTTTAAAACGAGGTCTTCTGTCGGCCAGACCATTTCGATAAATCAACATCACCGCATATTCAAAAAGCATTACAATTAAATCGATGCCTGTAAACTGAAGCGGATAGGATAACCTGAAATTCCCCGGAGTTTTAAATAGAATTTCGTAAAAGCTAAAAAGCGAAGCCCCGTTACTAACTGCAAGGTCATCCGCAGCATCTTTGTTTTGCTCGAAATAACGTTGCGATTTTAAAAGCGTATCCTTAAAGTCAGGTAAAAATTCCGGGAAAGGCCGGTTTCCCTGAAATAGCAACTCAGGATAACCTTTACAACCGGCAATATTAAATATGCCATTGATTTCGTTGTTTCCAACATATGCCTTATAACCAGCATTGTTGGCTGTGAAAAACCAGACCTGCTGTGTGAATTCGACATACATCATAATATAACTGTCCCGGTCGATATCATCCGCAGTAGAAATTTGTGGTGTCAGAATCCCTTGTTTTGAAAGCTTTTTGGGTTGCCATTTTTTGTTGTCGTATTCACTGATCGCAAGCTGAATCTTCAACCTGCGCTTCGGCTTCTCATTATCAATCATAGCCCCTGCAGTCGCAGCCGGCATTTTTGATTGTTGATTTGAATCCGGTTCTTCACTGAATACCGGCCATGCCAGGCAAAGTCTTTTATTCCGGACAAAAGCAAGCAGTTGATCTCCCGAAATATCTAATTCTACTTTTTCCCAGGGCGTCCAATAGCGCTCCTGTTCAAATCTCCGTAAATAATAGGTGGCAGGATCTCCCCCTTTTGTCCTTGCGAACACATGCATTATCTTGATATCCCTTTCATACCAGCTCGCCAAAACTTCAAGAAAAGCAATGTTGTCCAGTTTTTCAAGGTACTTTATAAGGGCATTTTCAGCAGTAAGATCGGTAAGCTCATTTTGCTGCAATTCGTTCTCGAATTCTGTGAAAAGAAACGATTTATCGTCGCGCAAATCAGGTGCAAGCCAGTTTTCGGGATACAGAAAAACCTTACGGTTTGCTTCCCAAACACGGTAGTTTTTCATCCATTTCCACTGATTCCAGTTCGTATCGTTATCAAGATCAGCGGTTGCCTTAGGCTCCAATCCCATCAAACAGCGTTGCACAAATAGCTGAATTGTTCCATGTGCCTGAACAATTCGAGACGATGGCATGCATGATTCCATTTCAACGTCTACCAGGAAATAATCAAACAGGTCGTTTTCATCTTTCATATCCGGATTGATGGCCAAAAGATAAGCGACGAGGGCATCCCGTTTTTGAGGACGGATCGCATCCATTATTTCTTTTAAGGTATCGAGCCAGGTATCTTCATCGTAACGCGACTTAAGTGCCGTGCGCAGAAGACTAACATCACCTGGTAAGAGGACTGGCTTAATATATTGGGTCACCTGTGTAATATCTGATCCTAACTTCCGTAAGTTTTCGGCACAGCTGATCAGGCGAACCCAATTCTTTGCATCCAGGTAATTATTGAAGTTAAAAGCAGGAAATAAGGTTGCATCAATCTCATCCACATCATCTTTATCGTATCCGGTCAACAATGCCAACATCCCGATAAACTGATTTCGTGTTGCCGGGCTTCCGGGAATGAGCATTGCTGCAAGCGTAAAGAATGAAATTGGATTTTCGGGATCAGACGGATCAATAACAGGGGTTAACTGTTTTTCAAACTGAACGATACCTGCAAAGTTTATAAACTTGTCATAATCAATGGCTGTCTGCCCACCGTCATACGGAATGCTGTCCCATTCAAACCATGACAGGTCATGATTATTTTTAAAGAACCATTCCACCTGGTCGTTACCCAGGCTGAACGCACTGATCAGCGGCAGTAGTTTATAAACAAGTTTCAGCGCTGCAAATTGGTTCCCGAAAGCAATTTTTGTTATTGCCGGCCAAACCGGTACTATATGCGTTATGTCGGTATCAATTAAAGCATCCGATTCCAAAATTACGGACAACAATCCGCTTCCAGGGAGAGGCTGCTTTAACTGGGCATATTTCAAAACAACCTTTACCAATTCAAGGTCTGCCTTAAAGCTTGTTGAAAGGTTGGTTTCAAGGATGGATTGCTTCCCGGTTTCGAGCTCAAATACCGAAATTGAATTCAGAAAAGCTTTCACCAGGTTCTTTTCCGGCACGCTAAAGTCTGGTCCCGGTGCTGCATCCAATAAATCAATGGCTGCTTTAATTGCAGTCGTATCGAGGAGATCACCCAATTTGGTATCTGTGAAACTTTTTGCGGCGGCAGCTGATACCCAATCTCTGTCAATGAATTTAATGAATGTTTTTACATCATCTTCCCCAACATCTTTCAATCCGGCCAACTGATTCTGAAGCGTCTCTTTTTGTTCCTGTGCCGAAAGTGTATCATCAAACCGTGACTTATTTAGTGAAAAATTATCCTGGTAATCCTTTTGCAGTTTTCCCAGCATCTGTACAATTTTCCTCTCAACATTGGGCAGAATGGCAGCCTCGTGCCTGAGCATAAATTTCACATCCGAGGCCTTCAAAGGCGAATTTTTGAAATCGTCATTCGCATTAATAAAGTCAAGCGTTTTTTGAGGTGACTCAGAGACATTCAGACCCGTAAGATCGGCAAGTATTAAATAGTCATCCGTTTTTAATTTCAGTTTCTTCAGCACCCGGGAAGCGGCAAATAAATAACTCAGGTTCGAAAATGTGAGTTTGCCGTCCGGCAGTAGCGGCAACAGTTTTTCCAAATCCTGCTGTTTTAGCTGCAGGCAAACAGAAATGCTTGTGATGAAAGTGCTTATCAGTTGTGACCCATCCACCTTTTCAGGCAGCAAGCCTTCATCGATAAATCCATTCTTCGCTTTATTCAGAAACACTTGGTAATAAAGTGGTTTTGGAGCATCAACTTTCAAAATCACGTGAGGGATTTCGCCATAGCAACCGATTAATTCATCTATCTTAATTCCTGTGTCTTCCGACAGTTTTTGCAAATTGGCTGCGATTTTAATTAAATCATCGTTGAGCAATCCGTTCCCTAATTTGGTTTGTGAAATGATGGCATCGATCACTTCAGGTTTCCAACCTGTTTTCTTTTGCAGACGCAGAAAGCGGTGGATACGATCAAGTGAGTCAAACGTAAGATTGGCAATCTCTTTAAGCCCCGTGTCGCATGAAAGGTCCTGATTCTTAATAAAGAGTTTGTTGTCCGGATCAATGAAGGTCAGTGTTAAAAGGAAATCAAGTTCCTGGTAAGAAAGGGCTGTTTTATCCAGGAAATGATCCACGCCTTTCATATAATCCAAAGCATCACCCACAACGGGAGGCGTATCCCATTGAGCAGGTGCATTCCAGACCAATTGCTGATCAACCAGGGTTGGTTTTGGAGTGCCGATTAAACTTCTTTCGGTATTAGTAAGCCCAATCATCTCAGCCGCAATGGCTTCATCAGAAGGGACACCTGCCACCTGGAAATTCTTCATTAGTTCTGCCCGTGAAAGATCAAAGCGGTTGAAATAGGCTTTTGCCTCAACATGATTCAAGTCGAACGGCAGTTTGAAAGCAAAGGATTGACTAACAAGTTCAGCATAGGCAGCCTCATTAACATACTCGGGTGCTGCCGCCAATTCCTCGGCAGAAGATAAGGTTTGCCTTAAACGAAATACCTTGTAAGTATTCACACCCGTATTAACGATTTTACAAACAACCTTTTGATCTCTCAGATAATGGGGGAAAGCATCAGGAGATCCTGATGCGACTTCAGTTTCAAAAACCTGTGCTTTATTGGTCACGGGTAAACCGGCTGCTGTTAAAGTGGAAAGCAGCCCTGCGGATACTGTTCCAAGGAATTTATTGGCTCCATCCGACAAGTCGCCCGTAAAATCGATACCCGCGTCAGGAGCTATGGCATCTTCCAGTAATTCACAAACTAGATCAATATATTTGAGCGGCGTTTCGGCATTCGCACAACTAAGGTCGATATCACCAAGATCAGGCCGGCGTTCAAACAGGATATCTTTGGCCAGATTGGTCGTGACATGAGGTAATACAGTGATGTCTGTCACACTTCGTTTATCCAGGAACTGTAGGATTTCCACCAAATAAGCGGCAGGGCTATACACCGAACGGCAATGCTCACAGGCACAGGCATCGGTTAATTTAAACAGCGATTTCAGGTTTGGAAAATCTTTACTGACAGCCTCGAGTTTTTTTGCCATTAAGGAAGTTTCCAATGAAGCGATGTCCATTGCCCGCATCGTGTCCTGCAACTCACCCACGATGAGCATGGCAGCTGTATTGATATGCTCGGCTTTTTTAAATATCGCTTTGGCTTGTGATGGTTCTATGCTCGTTTTGGGTGCAATTTCATTTACGAAACGGGTGGCTCCCACACTTACGATACTTTGTGCCGAATGAATATTTTCATTTAGCAGAGCCTTGGTTGTGTTGTACTGAGGCACTAATTTAAAAACGCGCTGAACAGATTTCAATTCTTCTTTAATTGCAGCACTTTCTTTTACAGGTACTTTGTTTTCCTTTATGAAATTGTCAATATTGTGCTTGGCTAAATCGAAACCCTCATGGTTGGTCAGGAACGAAACAATAGCATCATGGTTTTTAAGAACAGGCTTTTTTTCTCTTGCCAACTGGGCCGTAAATGCAGCAGTAGGATATGCTTTCTCCAGTTTTCGAACAATGGTTGAAGCATACAGATCAATTGTATTTTTATCTTCTTGATTCAAAGCACCTCCCCCTTTTGCCTTCGTCAGCTCTGCCACCCAATCAGCTTTATTGAGTCCAGCCAGTTTCTTTAAATCCTGTGGCGTAGTTATATTCTTCGATTTGATAATAGGAGGAATTATTTCACTGCTAAACCCGAACAGTTTCCCTAAAGCAAGATTGGTTTTCGCGTCTGTAGCATTGGTTGTATTGCTAAAAAAAGCAGGATCAGCAATTTTATCGAAGAAAGTATTTAGGTCATCTTTATTATCCTGGAAAAGTTGTCCGGCTTCCTGCACTTTACCTTGCAAGACAAAGTTGGTGACCGTATTCAAAACTTTCTTAGGATGTTCATTTTTGTAATACTCTTCTGCCTGCGCTCTGTATTCCCGGAGCATTTCAATATTGAGTTTGCATTCCTCCCTGACTCTTGAGGATACAATCATCTCCTTTGTAGCATTTGTAACATCTGTTTGAATCACTGTTGGATCCGTTAATGCCGCATCATAAAGCAGGGTCTGAACATCGGTGCTGATGCCAATGGAAAGATTGGCATTCATTGATGTGGAAGAATTACCCTTAAGCAGCGTGTTTTTGCGCAGCAAGGCATAAAAGAACGCCGGGCTAATCTGCGATATATTCTGAAGACGATGTGCAACTAAAAGGTGTTCAATTTTTACGGATTCAACCTCCAATTCTTTCGAAAGAAAGGTAATATCTTGGTTTTCGGCGTTCTCCTGCAAATCGGCAATGGCCACTTTATTGGCCAGAAAGGTAACTTCCCTGTGCAGATAATCATATTCAACCACCTCCGGACTGATTTCATTTTGCACGATGATATTGATTTCCTCGCGCGGTGAGGCGTTAAAACGTATCGAATTGATATCCGATTCGTAAACCAGGGTCTTCTTTTCAGGTGTAAATAACTTGATAGAAATATCTGCTTCCTTAACGCCCCTGCCGCTTAGCTGACTGTGCAGCCAGGTAATTTGATACTTGCCATCTTTGTCGGTGACGGTTTCGGCGAGTAGTTCCTCGCTGCGCATGTCACGATCGAAAACGTGTACGATCAGGCTTGAAAGAGGTTGATTTTTAGTGCTAGTGACTCTTCCAAGTACAATATTTGGATGTTTAATATCTGTTAGTGTATTCATGAAGATGCATTTTTTATATTTTACAATTACTTTAGGTCCTATCTTTTTCTTCTGTTTTTACGTTCTTGTTTCAATTTCTCTACTTCACCCTCTCGCAGCACTTTCTTAATATCTATCTGGTATTTGATCTTAAGTTTTGCCTCAACTAAAAATTTTGCTGCATCTATTTTTGTTTTCATACTCTTGAATTCTTCCTCCCATTTTACTCGTTCGGGATAGGCGGATTGTTGTAGCAACTTCAACAATGCCACATAAGCAAATCCGGTCTGCATATTCGAGGCTTTTGATTCGCGGATATCCCGGTCTCTGTAATAGCCATTTTGCTGAGCGCTGACCAGTTCCGAACGCATTCCGATCAATCGTTCTTGAGTTTTAATGTCATCTTCGCAGGTAAAACCTGAATCAGCAACACCTGGTAATACCGTCAGAGCATCTTTTCTTGGACTTTCAAGTGATAGGAGATGCACAAAATCATTCGCATTTTTATCTCTGTTCGTCAGATTGGCCATTCCAAATATTTTTTCTGTAGTAGCTAAGACAGAAGTATGATCAAATACTGTATGGTCAATAACACCTTTCTTTATGAATGGAGAAATCACGATTGCAGGAACCCGTACTCCCAATTGATCAAATTTGAAATTGTTATGGATATTTGCCGGGGAAGGCAAATCTCCCGGAGGAATAGCTGCAGGTGGATTAACATGATCATAAAATCCTCCATGTTCATCAAAAGTTACTACAATTAAACTTTTTTCCCAGTGAGGTGAGTTGCGGATTGTTTCATAAACATCTTTAACTAATTGTTCTCCACGTGTAACATCATCCAATGGATGCATGGAGTTTCCGCAGGTAAAATCGCCAGGGCCGCTTATGTCAAAATTATGTGAACCATATTTTGGCTCAATAAAAACAAATTTTGTACTGAAATCTGTTTGATTCACCACGCTGTTAAAGTCTTCGAAATCTTTAAACCTGCCCTGAAGGGCATTGAGGTTCATTCCACTCATTGCAAAACTTATCGGGAATTCATCGCCTTCGAAAATTCTCCATTCCAGACAATACTGATCTAGTAAGTCAAAGACATTCCCATTTTCAAATCGATATCCCTCCAGACTAACGGCTTCAATTAAGTCGGCGTTACTGGGACTGTCATCTAATCCGCCTGATGTGCCAGCCAAAAGGAAGAACCTGTTAGGCCAGGTGGGGCCTGGAAGTGAAGAGAACCAGTTATCACATATTGCAAATTCTTTTGCAAGTGTGTTCATAATAGGTAACTGGCTGGGATCAAAACATTTCATGATTCTTTCAGGAGTAGTGGACCCTTCGGAATGATAATTGGAAACAAATCCTGAATTATTAATTGTTGAGGGATAACCTCCGGTAACTGGATCCGGGTAAACAGCTCCATCTCCGCATATTTGGGCCAAAGTATTCTTAAATTCGTGGCCAGGATCTATGTCAATTTCTTTAAGTTTGAAATCGGCAGGTGTGCTTACAAATACATCGGTTCCTGTCACAGGATTGTTATTTTTATTCACTACCGGATTAACACCCTCAATCGTTCTTGGTAATCCTGTTATTGCATCGGTACCTGTAATTTTGCTGAACCCGAGCATGTGATCAAATGCCCTGTTTTCAAGCATCAGCACAAAAACATGTTCTATGTTATGAGGGGTATTCTTTTTTCTTGAAAATAAATTAACGAAAAGGCAACGGATGTTATCCCAAGCCACACAAACCAACTTTACCACCCACGACCACACTGTACATACTGCTTTTACCACCCATGCAAATGCTTTACACACCCATTTTGCAACCCAATACCAGGCTTGACAAACCAGGTTTGCAACCCAATACCAGGCTTGGCAAACCCAGTTGGCAATCCAGTAATAAGCTTCACAAAACCAACCAGCAATACAGTTCCAGGGCGTGTACCAATGGCATTCGCCCCATGAAGAACATTGGTTGGACCCTTCGTCGGCCCATTTCGAACATTGATTTGATCCTTCATCGGCCCAATTAGAACATTGATTTGAACCTTGGTCTGCCCAGGTAGTGCATTTGTAATCTATTTGTTCTGCCCAGTTTTTACAAGTGATGACAGCTTGATCGATCCATTTTGTACATGTTGACATTGTTTATCTGTTTTAGAAGGTGTAATGATTAATTAAAGATTTGTATAGCATTCTAAGTCTGATCTTTGCGATGCCAATTCCGATTATTTTGCCGATACCGGAACTAACAAATACAGGAAGTATAACAATTAAAATTAGTTTAACAGGATTCGCATTCTGCCATTCATAATAAAATAGTAAGTATACTGTAACTCCCGTTAATGAGGCCAATAAAAAATTTGCACCCCAAGAACACCCGCATTCATTGCCGTATTTTTTTATTTTCTCTACTGAACGAATTTTAGTTTCGTCATCGTTTGGGATGCTCTCGAGAATTCTGTTTATCTGATATTTTATTCTGGCATTCATTTCATTTTTATTTTACGTTATTTAAAAACTACCAACTACGCCAACATAAAATCCGCTACCGGCAAGAGGAGGTGTTGTTGTCACCGTAGCTGTATTTTTTGCCGTATCGTATTTTACATCAAATGGCGATCCCGTTGCTGCAGGGGCATTCAGGAATAGTGAGCCGGTTACTTGAAAACGGGTTCCGGCAACCAGTGAGGTTACTGATAAATTAGTTGCAAACGAAGTGTTGCCTGTTGGACCTACTTTTAAGGTGGGAGAAAAAGATAAGCGCCCAATATCGGTTGGCTTTTCAATTTTTAGTGATCCTTCTCCCTGATTTCCCGTTCCGCTAATCTTTCCGGAAAGCGTTACGGATCCTGGTGCGGCAATTTCTTTACGCACTTTATCTTCTTCCTTTTGCTGAGGTGTTTGAGCCGTTACTCCGAGTGCATTTGGATCAGTTTTCTCAGGCGTTTTCTTGTCATCTGCCGGTTTTGTCTTATCATCCGGAACTTTTGGCCCTTTTAATGTCAGTTCGAAACTATAAAGATCGGTACCGGATTTATTTTCATAACCTAAACCTATTTTGATACGGTCATTGGTAAGGTATTCGCTCAGAGCTCCAGTACCTAAAGAAGCAAGACCAAAAGCTCCTTGTCGAGGATAAAAATCTCCAACAATTGGAACATCTAATTTTGGATTTTTAACTGCAAGAGCACCTAAAACGGCTGCTGTTGGAATGAGAATTAGCCCTCCGCCAATAATTAAAGCAACTTTATTTTTATCCCAGTCATTCCCGAGTGAAGTTTTTAACTCGGCTAATTTAGGATCAAGAGTAAGTTTTTTTAATTTTTTAACTTCATCAGAATCCAGAAGAACACCTCCAACTTTTTTGCCCACTTTCCCCAAATCTGTAGTTGCCTGATCTCCGACAGATTGGTATACTGGATTTCCATCCGGGCCTATTGTTGAGGTCCACTTTTTGTCATCGGTTCCTTTTTGATCCAGTTTAATCACCGGGTTGTTTTTGCAATACCGGTAAAGATTTATGCCTCCCTTTATTCCCATCGGATCGGTATTCACCCATCTCCCCAACCAGGACAAATAATATCTTGCATTATGATATTCTAATCCTGTTTCTTCGTCGCGCTCCATCCCTGTGTAACGGTAGCGTTTTGAAGAAGCTTTTATTGTTGCATTATTTGCCTGATAGGCGGTTGTGCCAAAAGGATGGTATTCTTCGTAGCTAATAACCAGTGCTGTAGTATCTAATTCCAGGCTGGCAGAACCCAGATGATTGTGCAATTGGTATCGGGTTTGTCTTGATTCGACCACCTCTGAAGGCAAAGGGTTAGGACTGGCATTTTGTTTTACTGTTTCTACCAAAACAAAACGGTGTCCTTCATCTATGAGACTCAATGATTCCCTTTCAAAGTTGATGATAATTGCATTGTAAGTTCTATATGTTTCATAACCGGATATGTATATACGCTCTTCTTTTTTTGTTGGATTGGCTCCTGCGCCTGAACTATTCTCCGTAATTTTACGGATGCGTTGACCCTGTCTGTCGTATTGGTACCAGGTAGTTTCGGGGGTTCCATTGCCTGGGTTAACCTTTTGTCGAACTGTTTTTATCAATTCCTCCCTGAAGTTCCATTCCATTTCCGGCAAATGTGGCATTAACAGGATAAAACCATGTTGTGGATGGTACTCGTAAGTATAGGTTTCAGCGCCCACCTGTGTATTTTTTAACCGGTTGCTGTTTTTTTCGTAATCGTAATTCCTCGTCCAATTGTTCCCAACTGCCTGATGTGCCATTTGCTTTAAATTCCCCACTTCATCATAAAGATAATCTTGAGTATAATTTCGAACTGCCATAGGATCACCCGGATTTATCTGCTGCATAAATGATGAATCGTTCCAGTTATCATCTTTATTAAAAGCAAGCGCCGCATTATTTTCTCTTCCCGTTGCTTCTACCAGTCGGTAGAGCGCATCGTATGTAAACTCAGATAATCCGGAGATTTTCTGATTATTGTAAAACACAACTGGAATATTTTGATCTTCAATATGAGTAATATTACCTGTCGGATCAAAAGTATAATACCAATCCTGTAACGGGTCGTTGTTTTGACGCTTGGTTTCAACATGATTGAGTTGGAAGGTTTCCTTGTCATAATCAAATTTTGAAATTACATCGTTGCCATAAATGATTTTAATTCGTTGCCCCTTTTCGTTGTAATCAATATCTTTTATATAGGAAGTTGTAAGATCAGGATTAACGTGTTTTACACTTCCTCCTTTGAGCAAACCTGTTTCGTTATATAATGGAGTGATGATACTTTCATCCGCCGTTGTCTGTTTGCTAATTCTTCCAAGTGCATCGGTTTCAACAGTAAAAGTAAAATCATCCACTTCCAAATCGGTTAATAAGTTGGCATCTGTCCAATTGGCAACTGATTTATAATCCTTGAAAAGATTTCGGGTGGTCAAACTTGGTTGTCCCTTAAAATTGTATTCAGGTGTAAGTATTACTCCACCTGTATCGAAATGTTTTAAAGGCTTGCCCAAAATATTTGTGAGCTGTAAAGCAGCTTCATTGGTTCTGTTGGGAAGTAAAAGATCCTCGCCATAAATTACACGATCGAAAATATTATCCAAAGGGACTACACTGTCTCCACCAATAATCTTACTGATCAACGGACGATGAGCAGTGTCATAGAAATATTGAAACTCATGGTTGCGTTCGTCCCATGTGCGAAGTTGATTGCCGAGTATATTACTTAACAGCCATCTTTGTCCGGCATCCAAACTATTGCGGTAAACCGGATTGCCAAGCATGTCGTACTTATATTGAATTGTCGTATTACCTGCATTCCCATTTTCAGGCATCTCACGAGCATCTGTAACACTTCGCATGTTCCCTTCGATATCCAATTTTACTTTGGTGCGATAATATTCATCTGAATTGGTTATTACATTGCGGTTGTGCTCAACTGACAAAACAGGTCTACCTAACGCGTCAAAATGCATTATACCAGGAGTATTGGCATGCTTGAATGTCTTTTCTGCCGCAACCATCTCTCTTGCGGGATCTTTGCCTTCAGCAATAAGTTCCGCGTCGATCAAACGGCTGACCCGATTGATATACCAGGCACACTCAGCATCAAGAACCGTATCGTTTGCATCAAATATGATCTGTTTCCACGAATCAAATTCCGTCCGGCTTAAGGTACCATCGGGCATTTTTGTTTTTATCATCCTGCCCATTGCATCGTAATACATAACTGGTGTAACGCCCGATTCAACCAACTCTTTGAGCGATTCATAACGATGCGTTACCGAAAAATAGGGTTCGTATTGTTTAACGGCATTCCCTTTATTATTCAGGATTGTTCTTCCATTACCGATCCAGCGGAGTTGTTCGGGATCAAGGGAGGAAGTATCAAAATCAACAATTGAGTAAGTGTCATCAGGATATACAACTACTTTTTTTGCAATACCCGGCGCTGCCTGCACCTTCTTCATAATCACTTTTTCGAGTCCATTCGAATACTCAAAGCTAAGCTGAACAGGTGAATTATTGTTCTTTTTAAAATGCTCCTCACGAAGAATTGAGGCAACAACAGCAGGTTTACCGGTATTTATATAGCTATCGAAATCATAGACAAAACGGGCAGTGGCATGCTGTAATAGTCGATTTGCCTTATCTTTAAGTAATACTGTATTATCAATACCATCTCGAGTATCAGGAACATTGAAGAATTGATTTATTAATGCTGTTTCTGCCGGATCTGTAAACTCCGATAAGCCGGTTAAATCATCTGCTTCATTTCCCTTCCCCATCAAAACCATCGCTTTTACCAATCCAAGCTCATCCGAAATTGCTTCGGAGAGGTTATTATTGATATCTCTCATGCGTTGAGGCAGAAGGGTCCGGAAATTGAAGATGTCGACCTTCGATTTATTCTTCAACGCATCTTCCGTCTCCTCAACAAAAAGAAAATAATTGCTGTAATATTTAATCCTGGTTGTCGAGCCAAATGGATCAATATAAGAGACAGGTACATAGAACCTGTTTTTAGCGTCAGCTTCCGTTTCTGCACCTTCAATAAATTGCGTGGTCCCCGAACGAATCCACCAGTTCAGATCGCCTTCGATATTCGTAAATTTACCTTCGGTCATAAGAGCTGCATCGACCTTCGCACCAAAGATATCGGTGATCAATTCCGGCGTGTAAGCAAGCTGATAACTTTCAAATGGTAAGGCCAACGAATCGAGCTGATGCAACACTAGTTTCCCTGTGAGATGATTACTTCGGTAATTTATCCGTATATGTTCGATTAACCGTCGTTGCGCTTTTCCGGCAACAAGGGGTTTATCAAGTTCGTAATAAAGGGCAGTTGATGATTTTGGATCAGTAAGAATATCAGTAAAATCTTTGACCATATAATACGAACCAGCTTTGGAAACGCCTTTCAGTTCGTAGGTTTTCGCTTCCGATTGCAACCGTAACCGGTAAACATCATCGCCAATAACATCATTTGTAAATTGATTCTGCTTGTAGTTAATAACCGTTTTGCTTTGTTCCGTTTGGGTTGCCAAAGGAAGCGAACCATCTGCCAAAACACGCGGATAAACCACCGCTGCAGACTCAAGTACATTCCCGTATTCATCCAGACTGATATTCAAATTGTGCGAAATACGCGGATCTGCCGTATCCCTTTCGTAATTGTAGGTGATCGCTTCACGCTCTTTGACGATAAAAACAGCATGTTTGTTCTTACCCTGCGGTTGCAGCAATTCAATCAAACAATTATGGCTGGCAACAGAATAAGGGGTGAGTTGCTTCTTCAACTGATCAGGTGTCGCTCCTACCAACGGAGCATCATGTGCAAAAACCTCCGAACGCAGCGACATGCTCTTGCACGATCGCAAAGCTTCACGCCATTCCTGCGCACTTAAATGTTTAATCGCCAAATCCGGTATTCCTGGAGAAAGGACAAGCTGCGCATCAGGCAACTGAACTTCGTGGTTAACCACAGCAAACCCTTGCCGGATCATCTCTTCGTACCAATATTCCTTTGCAAACTGGTTCAGAATCTTATCCCGACCTAAAAATGCCCCTGTATGAAACCATGTTTTGGTAACAACAGGCTCCTGATGCAATGTTTCGTCAACAATATTCGAAGCATTTCCTTTTGCCCAATGCTCAAAATGTTCCGAATCAGTCTCCTCCACCATCCCAAAACCCCTGAATTCCCTCTCGGGATGGTCGTAATAACCATGATGGTATTTATAGGAATTTACAAAACGCCAGCCCGAAATCCGGTCAATTGTTTCGCTCTTCGAAATGCAATGAACCGGGAAATGAAGCTTGGTGATCCATGGATTACCGGCAAGTTTATCATCGATGTAAAACTTCGTCGAAGGGGTGTATTCGAGTGTCACCTATTTCCCGAGGTTATTTTTGTAAAAACCCATGATGTGTGGTTTCTTACTGTTCATTAAGTCAATATATTTTAATGGAGCATTGGCATCTTTTGATAATGGGCTTGACAAAACAATACAGGCTACTCCACTTCCCAGCAAATCGGTCACAGTTATCTTTGCCTGGTTATTTACATCCGGAAAGGCAGTTATCTCAAACGGAACTGTTCCAAATGTATTTCCGCTGAAATTCAGCCAACAGGTGAATTTATTTCTGCCAAGATAGATGAGGTCAGTTGTGCCGGAGCCATCAATATCAGCAAGCCTTAAAAAAGCAGGATTAAATGAATCAGGATAATCGAACACCGGAGCATTGTCCATTGCCACTTTGGTGCCGAACTTTCCATATCCAAGGTTAGGCCAGTAACAAACCTCACCGTTTCGGATACGCACAATATCGGTCATCCCGTCACCCGAAAGATCTGCAAGATAAATGGTTTGCTTCGGATCTGAAAACACAACATGCGGACCTGCCTCTTCGTCATTCGATTTGATGGTTTGATTCGACTGCAAATAACCATTTCGCCCATCCGACTGATACCATGTAAAAACCACATCTTCGGTAATAAGCACATCGGGTTTCCCGTCGCCATTCAGATCAATCATTTTTGTATTCTGATCACTAAAATCAATGTTGGGAAGACTCCTGAAGTTCTGGAAGGGTTGCCATTCTTTGTCGTCATCGAGTTCAAAAAATCCTTTTGGTTCAGTACCAAAACTTACAAGTTGCCGGCCTCCATCACTATCCAGGTCCGACAACTGAAGCCGGTTACCCAGCCCAACAAATGATGGTTTTGGTGAAACCAATTTAGCCTGTTCGAAATGCCCGCTGCCCAGGTTATGTTTGTAATACCAGCCATTAGCCTGTTCGGTAAGGATGCCTGACAATCCCTCATTAAATAAATCGGTAAATTGAAACTGTAGTTCATCGAGTCCCGAAGGTGCATGAACAAGGTCTTCTGTTGCAATGCTTTTAACCGTTGCATTCCAATCGTGTTTCTGATACTCAAACTCAGTGGCCGGAAAATTCTTATAGGTGTAAGTACCATCCGGTTTCTTGATATAGCCAAAAGAAGTTATTGATTTCAGAAACGTAAAATCTCGTTCCACTATCGTATCGTATTCAAAATTAAGTGATTTTATAAGAGCCGAACCGCCTGGCAATTCATTGAAGTAGTGGAAAAGCAAAACCCTTTTGCACAGACGAGTTGTCCGGACTTCGAAACCCGGTTTGTAATCCGAAAAAGCATCGCTACGATAATCCCACACTTTAATTTTCGAATAGGGGGCATTCAGATCGTATTCCCCGTAATCAAATACATTTTGAAACAGGTAATCCGACGCTCCAGGATAAGGATCGCCAAACTTCTGATAGGGCGTTTTATTACCGTACAGTACCTTTTCAAAATAAAGGTTTGTATAAGTAATTGATCCGTTTTCGTACCTGTTGCGGTTATGTATAAACGAATCGTCGAAACCTGCATCATCTTCCTTTTTGTAGAGATAATGTGCGCAGTTTCCCTTGTCGTCAAACTCAAATTCAGGAAACCATTCGAATATCTTCCTATTATCTTTTGGATGAGCAATCACCGTATTGCTGCTCCATCCGTAAAGTGTGGTCACATTATCGCGAGTAATCACTCGCCATTTAATCATTCCTGTTGTAAGTTCGGTCCACCGTTCAATACGTGCAAACAGCCCTTCTATGCGGGGTCTGTAATTCCTGATTTTAAACAGTCCGTCAGGGGTATCTCTTTCATTGATGATATAATCCCCGTTCCCATCAAGCGAGAAGGTTCCATCCTGCTCTTTTCTGAATTCAGGTACGAGATCCTCTGCTTCCGAAAGGAGATAGGTATCTGATTCAATCATATCAAGGTATTGGGGAAGCCCCTTATCTGTTTTACGCTTGATTGTCCCTAAACCCGATCTCCAGCCCAAACCAAAAATGCCGTTTCCTGCACCCGAATTATAGGAAAGTGACAAGGATGGAGCTGCGCCTCTTGGGGTAGAAACTGGAAGCGGAACCGTAAACGAAGCAGTGCCGCTCACGGCGTTTATAGTAAATTTTTCATCAATCCCTTTTAACGCCCCGCCACCTTTGGGAAGTGTAATAGACGGTATCTCAATCGCATTCGATTTGGTTTTACCGCCATCCGTGGTTAGAAATTGTGAAGATGAACTACTTTGAGTTGACTTTTCCATACGAAGACGAATTAATAAATTGATTAGCCTTGCAAGAATATTGAAAAGAGGATATTTTAGAAATCCATATACAGACGATAGAATTTAGAATTTACCATCGTCAACGAAACAACCTATAACGATTGTTAGAATACAGGAATAAACCCGGTAGCAAGTAGGTTGCAATTATCCGGGAACGGCCGGGTAGGGATCCCGACAACAGATAAACACAACAGCTTTGATTAAAATTTGTACTGTATTACGTTTTTACTTGTTGTAAGTTTCAAAAAAACGCAATTATTTTCTTGAACTGTAATAAGGACACCCAATAATGCATATGCCCAACTATTTAAACTGGAAAATATTTTGGATTAACCCCGTCTGTAAGGGGCTGAATATAAATTACCCCGGCAAGCAATCTCGTTGATCACTTATCGGGGTAAAATAGGATAGGATATCGGCGCACCTGCAAGGCTTCGCAAAATTGCCTCTTCCCTATGCTCCGGAAGATTCAAATTATAGCATTATCTAATTTCCTAAATATCTAAATTCCTAATTTTCTAACCACCTATTCCTTTGTAAGCGTAAACTTCTGCTTAAATGAGGCTTTATCAAACATTCCGCTAACATCGCTCGGGCCGCCGCCACTATAACCACTGCCACGATACATTCCACCTCTGCCACCGCCCATGCCGCCACGGCCGCCGCCCATTCCACCTCTGCCACCCATTCCGCCGCCTTCCATGCCACCACCCATATCCGACATCTCACTTCGCGATCCCTTGTTTGACTTCCCGTCACGATCTCCGCTCGCAAAGGAGCGATCCAATGGATTAACAGAAACATTCAGGGTGATTAGTTCCTCGAACTGAAAGGAATGTTCAGCCAACAGTTCATTTAACGGAATAGCCATTTCATAAACGATAAACCTTGAGCTGTCTACACCGACAGCAATATCAATACCTTTACTGTTATTTAGCTGAACTTCTGTCTGGTTCGATAAAAAGCCTTCGACTTCAACCTTTTGTAATTGCAATTTATAAGCCTCAATTAAGGGATTACCCGGCGCTTTTTTCTCAAATTCACCCCCTGTATTTTTCCACATTCCCTGTAGTTTTATAGAAGGGAAAGTAATCGAAGCAGTAAATTTCCGGTCCTTTTCCTTCGACGATAGTGCGACCGACCAACCCGCACCCATCAATTTACGCATCTTCAATTCATCATTTACCGTAAATGCGAAATAGATATTCGTTTTATCATTACAAATTGCAAACATCAATCCGCTTTTATCATCATAGAAATTGAGCGGTTTGGTCCATTCACGGTCATTTCCATCGATCACGATCTCTTTCGACTTCCACCGCGCTTTCGAAACGTCGCTTTGTGCCATCCCATTTAAGGTCAGGGTCAATAATACGAAAAGTGTCCATCTGATCTTATGCATCTGAATTCTGTTTTAATTACAATTGAGTTTGATAAACCTTTAGTTAGACGACACATCATCCCAATAGGTTAATAGTACCTCAACTCGATTGTTGTGATTTATGAAATTTTAACAAAAGCCAAAGGTAATCTTAATCTATCTCCCAACTTAAAGATTAAAGTCAATTATGTCGAATAAGTTAAAAGAAAATTCTTTTAACTTTCACTATCTTTGTTCTATATGAAATACTCCTTCACAATCATAGGACTCTTACTCTTCTTCTCAACTGTAAAAGCACAGGAGACAGTTGTTTATATGCTCCGAAAAGCCAACGCAAAGGATGACACAACTACCTACAAACGTATGATTCGTTTCGATAAAACCGTTCAGCTATATTATGTGAGCGACTATTTCGAAGACGGCAAGATACAGATGGAGGCTATTTATCGTTCATTCGACAAAAATGTGAAGGAGGATTACCAATGTAATTACCGTACCAACACAAAAGAGGGTTTCTACACGCAGTGGTACCCGAACGGACAAACCGAATATCAAGGCTTCTATCGCAACGGCTTATCAGATGGCTTAAGCACCTCATGGTATCCTAACGGACAAAAGGAAGCGGAAGAACATTGGCTGAACGGACAACTGGATGGCCGGGTGAAATACTGGTCCGAAAATGGAGATTTACAATTCGAATCTACCTTTATCCATGGAATCAATCAGCACCCCCGGAATGTTACTTATCAATACCTCACCTATCTGCCCGACGCCTATTCTGCCGACATCACCACCAAGTGGCCATTGATTATATACCTGCATGGAGGCTCAAGCCGTGGTAAAGACCTTCGCAAACTATACGCTTCGGGCATTCCCGACCAGATCTATCGCGGTCGGTCTTTCCCTTTTATAATCATATCGCCGCAATGCCCCGAACACCTGCGGTGGTCGACCGAGAACTGGTTCGCAAACTTCTTTAATGAGATAACAGCCAAATATAACATCGACCCTAACCGCATATACCTCACTGGCCAAAGCCTGGGCGGTTCAGGAACATGGTACCTTGCCGCTAAATATCCCGGAACTTTTGCAGCAATTGCCCCAATGTGCGGATTCACAAGCGACAACGAATACACCCAAAACAACCTTAGGCGACTCATGGACATGTCCATCTGGGCTTTTCATGGACAAACCGATGAGACAGTTCCGTTCGAAGAGACCGAACGGATCATTCAAAAGCTTGAAGGAAAAAATAAGGATCTCCGTTTTACGGCAGAACCCTCTGTTGGCCATTCGATACATTGGCTGATCTATCCCAACAAAGAATTATACGATTGGTTTTTAATGCATCACAGGTAACCCGATAGCCGCAATTTTACAGCTGGCATCAAACACAACACATTAGCATGTTTTTGTAAACCATATCCGACAACAAAATGACTGGAATTGGACTTCACGCGTGTATAATGAAATACCCTGACGACTTTTGATCCTTTTTTAAAACTTTCTATCACGCTATTTTGTGCTTAATACTTCCATTTCTAATATACGCACACAAAAGAAGCCCCGCTTTCGCAGGGCTTCACAAAGCATGCAATTAATCATTTTTACAATACTTAACCTCCACCCAAAAATAAAAAAGAAATAGATCAAAACCCAATTAAAAAACGAAAAACAATTGAATATTTCAACCCATAAAATTCAAAAGCAAAATTGCTCCAAAATATTTTATCCCATCTAAATATTACACAACACGTTATATATAATGTCTTATTTGTGAAAAATGAAATAGTTTCATTGCGCCTTACATACATCCATTTATTTCTATTGCAATCTAAAATTACAGAACTATAAGCCTTTATTCCTTAGTAAAGTTACGGGTCAATTTATTTTTTAAAATATTTACTATTTAATAAAAATAAATTTGGAAGATTAAAATCAATTATCTAATTTTAATGCCTCAATTAACAATATTCAAAATAAACACATCAACCGGTCTGCTCTTGTCGTACCATTACGTTAATCAGTAACACACTTGTATTTTCATATTTGATTCCTTATTTATTAATCCTAAATTGATCCAACATGAACGAAATTGTTGTAGCAGTCAATCGGCTAAAGGATAAGATAAATGAATTGTCCGCCAAAGTCGACAACCTTGCAAAATCACCAGCTCATCAGCTAAATGCAAAATTCCTGAACAATGAAGAAGTCACCAAAATTCTTCACATCAGTCATCGTACGCTTTCCAAGATACGTACAGACGGCACTCTCAAACACATCAGAATCAGGCGCCGTATCCTTTACGAAGCATCCGATGTAAACGAATATCTTAAAAACAATTCCAGGCAGCGTTAATAGCCTTCGCTATTTAAAATTACGATCAATTATTCCGATTATTTTCCGCGGATAAAGACAACTACAAATTCATTGTCTCCAAACTTCTTTTACCACAGAGTTTCGCACTGAAAGCACAGATAAACGCAAAGAGAACATACTCACATTACATCCTCTGCGTTTATCTGCCCCTTTCCTTCGCGCCTCTTTGCGCTAATATTTTATAGTCTTGAAACAACATCTGAAGGATAAATAATTCCCCGATCGTTAGCCCTTCTCCCCCGGTTTCCATCGAAGTCCCCCTCTCCCTTCAGTGCATACGCACAATCCCCCTCAATTCATCGGTTGATTTGACCCTGTTTTGATCACCTTTTTCGTCCGGTCTCCTACCCTTTCAGTGCCGTTTTAATGGTATCTCGCAGCAACTAATGGTATCTCATCCCGGTTTTCACCACATCCGAAAAACCTGTTATACCTTTCGCCTAATTCGGGGTTCGATCACATCAAGTCTATGTTTGCTCTATGTTTGGTCTATATCAAGTCTATATCAGGTCTATATCAAGTCTATATCAGGTCCTATATTTGGTGTGGTTCACGAACGAAGAAACTTAAATATTAATCCCTAAAAATGTAAAATTATGGGAACTATTAAACAAGGTGTTTTCGGTGGATTTTCGGGTGGAGTAGGTAATGTCGTCGGTGGCTCATGGAAAGGAATCAGCTACATGCGGATCATTCCTGCCAAAATCTCTAACCCGCGTACTGATCGTCAGAAGGATCAGCGTGAGCGATTTGCGCTGACGATGAGATTTTTGAAACCGCTCTCCCAGTTTCTGAAGATTGGTTTCAAAAACTATGCTATTGCGATGACAGCGATTAACGCTGCTATGGCCTACAACTTTCATAATGCAATTGATGGGATCTATCCCAACTGCACAATTAACTTCGAAAAGGTTTTGTTGTCATGCGGCATTCTTCCTCCGGCATTTAGTCCCACTGTCCAATCAATTATTTCAGGTATTGTCCAATTCTCTTGGGTTGACAATTCCGATGAAATTGGTGCCAACAGTCTCGATAAAACAATGTTGGTGGTTTATAATGTTCCCCGAAACCAGGGGCTCTGCATCATCAACAAGGGCGATCGCGGCACTACCTCTCAAACGGTTACGGTACCCACCTCTTTTTTGGGACAGGAAGTACAGTGTTACATTGCCTTTATCTCTAACGATGAGATTGAATTATCGAACAGTATTTATGTAGGAGCCGTCACAGTCTTCGATTAAGTTTTGGTATCGTGTCACTATTCAAACGGAGCCCTGTACCCGCAGGGCTTCTTTGTAATGATTCGGTATTTTACTTTCAAAACGATTGTCATTATATTTAAAAAGGAAACAGGCTTGACAGGATAAAAGCTGAAAATAATTGAATCTAAAACCGTAATCACTTCCCGATTGTTGCATGAAACAGAAAGTAGCTGCTTTGCCCGCAGATCCGTGGCATCGAATCCGGTTATTTTAAGCAAATTAAAGGATGGTAGAAGATATCAGGCTTTACAAACGGGCTTACCAGTTAAGCTTGTTCACAATATTTTATAATATCATCGAAGGTGTTGTATCAATGCTGATGGGTTACCACGATGAAACCCTCACCTTGTTTGGCTTCGGTGTCGACAGCTTTATCGAAGTGATGTCAGGGATTGGTATTGCGGTGATGATTACCCGCATCCGTCTAAATCCGGGCAGTCCGAAAAATCCATTCGAAATTAAAGCGCTCAAAATAACAGGCACCTCCTTTTATCTGTTATCAATAGGCTTACTGATTGGTACAATTATAAATATCATCAACCATCACCATCCCGAGACAACATTTTGGGGCATTGTAATTGCAACCATATCAATCGTTGTGATGATATGGCTGATGATTGCAAAAAAAAGAATAGGCAGATTGCTGCATTCCGAACCCATTATTTCGGATGGCAATTGCACAAAGATTTGTGTGTATATGTCGGTGATATTGCTTTTTTCGAGCCTCATTTATGAACTGACCGGCTTTATTTATGCCGATGCTATTGGTGCCGCGGGACTGATCTGGTTTTCTGTTTCCGAAGGGAAAGAGGCATTCGAAAAAGCGAAAGGTAAAATATGCGGTTGCGACGATTGTAAGGCATGAACCAATGAATACCCCTTATAATTGGACCCCCACTGATGAGCGACTACGTTATTTCCCATAAAACTCAAACTATTTCGTAATTTGGTAAGTCAAAAAATATCTTAAAACTTTTGTATTATCTTGCGCCCGCAAAAAATACAATCCAATGATCTGGGAAAAACGGTGGTTCCAGTTTACCATTTTAATGATACTGGCATTTATCTGGGGCAGCTCGTTTATACTGATGAAGATAGGACTGAAGAGTTTCAGCCCCGACCAATCAGGCGCTTTACGGATTCTCTTTGCATCGCTGGCGTTGCTCCCCATCGCCTTAAAGCAACTCAAAAACCTTCGTAGGAAAGACCTGAAAAGCCTGCTAATTGTCGGTTTTATTGGTAGTTTTTTCCCGGCATTCCTGTTTATGAAAGCCGAAACGCGCATCGATAGCTCATTGGCCGGAATGCTGAATTCACTCACCCCCGTTTTCACATTGATAGTAGGCCTTCTCTTTCATAAAACACCCTTAAGGTGGCTGCAAATAGTGGGATTATCTTTAGGATTCGCAGGAGCCGCCGGACTTATGCTCACTGGCGACGGATTCAACCTAAGGGCGTTCAACTCCTATTCCCTGTTCATCGTGCTGGCCACAATCTTTTATGGCATCAGCATCAATCAGATCAAATCGCAATTACCACACCTGACAGGTATGCAGGTGACCTCTTTTTCATTCCTGTTTATTGGTCCTGTCGCCCTCATCTATTTGCTTACAACCTCTTTTGCCCCTGTACTGGCAAATCCGCAATGGCCTGTCCATTTGTTGGCGCTCGCTACGCTGGGCATTATGGGAACTGCACTGGCAATGCTTTTAATGAATAGCCTTATCCGCCACTCCTCTGCCGTAACAGCAGCCTCAGTGACCTATGTTATTCCAATCTTTGCGATCATATGGGGTTTGCTCGACAAGGAGAAGGTGACAATGCTTCACCTCGTATGTATGGCGCTCATCTTATCGGGAGTTTACCTGATCAATCGGAAAAGTCAAAAAAGAACAGTTTAAATTGTCCGGTAATCCGAATAATTCCATCAGTTAATTCCAAAACCATGAAGCAATACCACCAAAATAATTTTAGCCGCACATCCGCAAAGCTTCTTTACTTCGCCGAAATAAGTCCCCTGCGACATAAAACATATTCAAATAAAAATTAATTCCGCATGAGATCAACAGAGATCAACATTCCATCATACTACAGATCAGTACTAACTGAATCTGCATCCTCAATTCCCGATTTATGTTTCCGTTTTTGCTTGTTAAACCTTATTGTAAAAATCTTATCTAATAATTGATCACTTCAAAATACTTTTTAAACGATCGCAAAAACCCGGTATCGAAGGCATCCTTTTGAGCTGCCAAACGCATCTTAACAAAAGAATTTAGAATACCGGATATACTCCAAAGGGAAATTCTTTATAAACATTTATGGAATCAATATTACACCAAGTCACCTCACTTCGCCGGGCTACAACCAAATATGGACCTGCACCACATAAACCAATTCTGTTACTGGCAATTCTTGAATTGTTCGAAGAAGAAGAAATTGACAGTAAATGGGTTGAGATAAATGAAGATTTAATTATTCGCTTTTATGATTTATGGCATTTATACGTAAAACATCCAAATACCCCAAATTTCGCACTCACATTTTTTCATATGGGCAATGAGAGAAGGGGACTCTGGAAACTTGTTGTTGCTCCGGGAAAATCAATAATAACAGCACATAAATTTGCCTATAAAAGTTTAAGTATACTAAAAGATACCATCCTTGGCGCACAGCTATCCGACGAATTTTATTTAGTCCTAAAGAACCGGTTAAACAGAGATGCGCTAAAAAATGCAATATTGGACACCTATTTCCCCGATATTACTGCCCGCGAGGTTTTAACCTCGGTAAAATATTCCTCGTTGATCGAAAAACAAATCTGCAATACAATAACATCTTTTTCAGAAATTAAGCTTCATTACGATCAGGAAGATCTGATTGAGTCGAAGGAAGAAGAGGTGCTCCTGCGTGATTACATTTTCAGGAAAGTAGTGCTCAAAACATACAATCACCAATGTGCCGTCTGCCGTCTCCAGGTTGAATCATCCGATGAGGAATATCTTCTTGATGCCTGTCATATTATACCGTTTTCACAATCAGGCGATAATTCCATCCAAAATGGGATTGCCCTTGCGCCAACATTGCATCGCGCCTTCGAAAAAGGATTAATAGCCATCGATAACAATTACAAAATAATGGTCAGCAAAAAATTAAAAGACCACAATCTCCCTGCAGGAATAAAACGCTTTGCCCACAAAACAATTCACCTTCCCTTTGATGAGGCCTTTTATCCATCACTTGAACGCCTGTCAGAACACCGCGCAAGATTTGGGTTTGAATAGGATGGTGCTTCAAAAATCGTAATACACTTGCATGATGCCCTTTACAAGGAGGGTTTCCTCTGGGTTGGAGTAAATAACCATTTAATAAAGTACCGAAAAGTTTGCATTTATTTCAGAACAGCGTCACGAACAAAAAAATAGAGGCCCCACTTTCGCAGAACCTCTATAGTAAATTAATCTAACCTAATCTAAACCTGATTCAAAGATAAAAAAAGAATATGAGAAATGCAAATATTGATTTATATTTACATTTCAAACCTGAAACCATGGCACACCATACGCTTAAAACATCCTATTCCAATCTCGTCGATCGTCTCAACCGCTTCCCACAGGGAGCGCCGCCATCAGAATTGCTCAATAAAATACTGAAAGTATTGTTTAGCGACAAGGAAGCGCAGCTCGTTTCGTTATTACCCATCAAACCCTTTACAGCACAAAAGGCCAGCCACATCTGGAAGCTGGACCTCAACACTACGCGTAAAATCCTCGACGCACTTGCCGACCGTGCATTACTTGTCGACATGGAACAAAACGGCGAACAGGAATATGCGCTGCCACCACCCATGGCCGGTTTCTTTGAGTTCTCAATGATGCGTGTGCGCAACGACATCGACCAGCAATCACTCGCCGAACTCTTTTACCAATACCTGAATGTAGAAGAAGATTTTATACGTGAACTTTTTACAAGGGGAGAAACCCAGCTTGGTAGAGTCTTCGTCAATGAGCCTTCACTCTCCTCCGATAATGCCCTCCATGTTCTCGAATACGAACGTGCCACCACAATAATAAACACCGCAACACATATCGGTGTGGGAACATGTTATTGCCGACACAAAATGGAACACCTGGGCAAAGCCTGCAAAGCACCCCTCGAAATCTGCATGACATTTAATACGACTGCGGCCTCGCTTACAAAACATGGCCATGCCCGTCAGATCGATAAAGTAGAATGCCTCGATCTGCTTCAGCAAGCATATGACCATAACCTCGTACAATTTGGTGAGAATGTACGCGAAGAGGTAAACTTCATCTGCAACTGTTGTGGGTGTTGTTGCGAAGCGATGATTGCCGCACGTCGCTTCTCCATTCTGAATCCCGTTCACACCACCAATTTCATCCCTGTTGTCAACGATCAGCTGTGCAATGGATGTGGTAAATGTGTAAATGCATGTCCTGTCGAAGCAATGACGTTCGTTTCCGCGAATGACCCCCATCACCCTAACCGCAAAAAAGCGGTACTTAACGAGGAACGCTGTTTGGGATGTGGAGTATGCGTAAGAAGCTGTACGGATAAAAGCATCCTTTTAAAATCACGTGCGAAAAGGGTACTCACCCCATTGAATGGAGTGCATAAAGCAGTTGTCATGGCTATTGAGCGTGGTGGTCTGCAGCACCTGATCTTCGATAACCGGGTGTTATTCAGTCACAGGGCGCTTGCAGCAGTATTGGGTGTAATTCTTAAACTTCCTCCCATCAAACAAGCAATGGCAAGTCAGCAAATCAAATCACGCTTTTTAGAAAAAGTGATCCAAAAGATGAAGATCTAAAGGATAAAGGTCAAGGGTTAAAGGATAGCGGTAAAAAGAAAAAGGTTAAAGGGTTAAGGACTAATTCCCGAACACTTTAACCTTTTCACATTAGCCTTTAACCTTCCTTCTTACAATTCGCGGATCTTGATATTACGGAACCAGATTGGATATCCATGATCCTGAAGACCAATATAACCCTCTTTGGCAATCCCTTCTGTAAATCCAGGAAATGATTTGAATTTGCTTTTTGCAACCATTGCATCCCACTCTGGAGTCCACATGGTATAGGAAACTACCTTAACACCATTCTGTGTATGTGTTACCACACCATCTTTTACTTTAATTACGATTGTATTCCACGAACCTGAAGGTTTTACGGTTTTCGGATCTGCGGCAATCATATCATATAGTGAACCTGCAAGATGGCTGTCGATTTTGTTGTCCGATGCATCTACGTTATCAAGTATCTGAACTTCGGGTGCAGCATAATAGATAGGCTGACCTGGTACTTCGCGTACATCAAAGAAAATCCCTGAATTACCAGCCTTTCCGGCATTCCAATCAACTGAAAGCTCAAAGTTTTTAAATTTCTTCGGTGCAAAAAGGATATCGCCATTCGAACCCTGACCTGGTTGCTTTCCTTCACCTGTGAATACTTTCATCGTACCTTTGTCAACAATCCAGTTCTTAGGCATGGCTGTACCGTTACATTGCCTCCATCCGTCGAAGTTCGTCCCATTGAACAACAGTGACCAACCCTCTTTTTTCTCCTGTTTCGATAGTTTGTTCAACTCCTGTGCAAACGAAGGTAGCGCAATCAACATTGCAGCAGCCAATGATAAAGTCAAAAAAATGTTCTTTCTCATGATTAAATTTTTAAACACCTCTAAAGGTGAAATTAATGATAATTGGATGTAGTTATTATTGACACCAAAGATAATGATTCAATGCTTAAGTGTTAGTTATAAAATGTTAATTGATAAGAAGTACATTTGATGACCAAACAACTCATGTTGAAAATCGTTTGTACAATGCGCTGTTTCGAAAATATAATTCAAGCTTCACATTGCAATAACTAAAACATTCATAAATTTGTCTCATCAATATTTAATCAAAACAAGATGGACTTATTCGCACCGTGGCACATTATTATACTTGTTGCAGCAGTATTACTCTTATTTGGAGGTAAAAAAATTCCTGAAATGATGGGAGGAATAGGAAAAGGTATGAAGGAATTTAAAAAATCGATGAAAGACGAGGAAGAGAAACCTGCTGATTCACCGAAATCGATTCCAAGCCCTGATAATAAAAGAGACCCGTTAAAGGAATAGGATTTTAACTGTATTTGCTGATCCATGCAAAACAAATTAAATCCACTTTATGCAAAAAGGTCTCCTGTTCTTCGCATTCATCCTGCTGTATAGTTGTATCAATCAGGTAAAACCTAAGGTTGACAGTGTGATCCGTTTATCGAATGGGACCATCGAAATTGGTATTCTTCCCGATGTAGGCGGACGTCTGGTAAAGGTATCTCTAACAGGGCATGAGAATATCATTCAATCTGACTCAACACTTTGGAACGAACCTGCAGAACAACGGGCATCACTCGATCCAACCAAACCTTTTAAAGCCTACAACGGATCGATTAACTGGGTGAATCCGCAAAGTGAATGGTGGGTAAAACAGGATTCGTTTCCCGATCTGAAAGCTAAGCAGTCACATTGGCCACCTGATCCCTATCTCACTTTCTCAAAGTATAAAATCACGGATCAGAAATCAGGGGAGGTTACCTTGGTCGGTCCCGAGAGCCCTTACACACATGTGCAGTTTACCAAAACCTACCGCATCGAAGGGAATAAAGTGTACCTCACAACAAGTGCGCGCAATTGCAGCCATGATACGGTAAGCTGGGGACTCTGGTTCAACACACGCATGAATGGATGGGACCAGGTTTTCATCCCTGCCGATTCGGCAGCTCGTATCAAAAGTACAGATCCCCGAATATCGCCCGAAAAGCCAGCCCTCATTTGGCAAAACGGATGTTACACTTACAACACTCCGTTGAACGATTCAACGATTAAAGTCTTCAAAGGGAAATCATACTTTTCTCCCGTCTCCACACCTGTGATTGCAGGATTTAAAGCAAATCAATGGCTCATCATCCGAAGCGAAATAATAGATAAGTCATCCATCCACCCCGAACAGGCACGAATTGAACTCTACATCGAAAACTCTGCCAGCCGGAATACTGATCTTCAGGAACTGGAGATGCAGTTTGCTTACCAAAAGATAGCTCCTGGTCGTTCGATCACCGCTTCGCAGACATGGGAAGTGCTGCCCGGTACCGGATTGACTACTAAAGACGACCTTGGTAAGGAGCTGATGAAACACCTGGGAATGTGAGGATCATTTCTTGCGTTACCCCTATCAACCGCTATTACGCAAAAATGGATTCCGGCATCAGGTGGAATCCATTCGATTACTAAAATTTCAACATCAACCCAATTATTCTTTTCCTGCTCCGAATCATACCCCACAGTTTCTCTCAATTACCTGATCAACGTCACATAATTCGAAAGTACCATATATCCTCCCTTCTTTCCCATGTTCCCATCGAAATGGCCAATTACTTCAATATGATGATCTTTCAGAATTTCAGCAGGCAATACAACTGATGGATCTTCATTTGATAAAAAAATGATGGGAAGCTTGGAAGGATGTTCTTGTTGTACTTTAGGATTCCATGCTTTTACCTCATGACCACTGTTCCATACAACCTCAATAAATTTACCCTCAATCTCAGCATTGAAATAGAAAGGAACATTTTTCAGATCAATCCGGTGACGCAATTCTTTATACGACTTGTAATTTGGATTGGTCTTAGCAAGCGACGGGGCAATTGGCATAAGCGTCAGGCATACTGAAAATACCATCCCAACCATTCCCATCCAAAGCCAGAGTGGGTTCTTTTTCAAAAAGGAATTAAAAAGGAAAGCGGCTAATCCCCAGAAAAGAAGGAAAATTAGCAGAAACAAACTTGTTCCCGGTCTCCCTTCCCCTTTAACCATAAAAACTACTGCTATCGGTATGGCAAAACTGATCAGCGCCATTAACAATGCATTGATCCGGATAATGATCCGATCAGCCCTGTTGGAATACGTCAACTCGAAAACATGTATCAGGTAACGAAAATAGAAAGCGGTAAGTATAGCAAGCGGAAGAAGCACAGGAAGAAGATAACGCTCTTTTTTTTCAGGAAACAGGGAGAGTAAAATCACCGCAACAATAACCCATAAGGCAAGAAATGTGTAGTTTCCAAACCTTTTAATCCGTGGACGTGCATAAGGAAAGCAAAGTGCAATTGTAGCCATAATCGCCCATACGCCCGACTGAATGGGAAAGCTCCAGTAATGGTAAAATGGACGCGTACTCCGGTTCAGCCACGCATCCGATTCTTGCTGTGCAATCTGTGCCGAATATTCCGGATGCGAATGCCAGATCATCAATGGCCACCATAGACTGATGACAAGAGCAATTAGTATCATCAATATAATTCCATTTCTCTGCACGGCTACGCCTTTCCATCGAAGCGAAAACGACCTGGCAATGAGATAAGGCAATAAGAGTGCATAAAATGCGACAGGGCCTTTGCTTAAAAACGAAAGCCCCATTAATACCCCTGCACCTGCCAGCTCGCGCCAGCCATTTGACTTGCTTTTGAGCCCTTTATGGAACAGCCATATTGCACCAATCATAAAACTATGGCAAAAGATATCCCAGCTGATATCGCGTGCCATAAAGAAGATATAAAACGATGTACTGGCGGTTCCCGCAACAAGAAACGGGAGTAATTGATCTTCTGTTAATTCTGTGGTCAGTTTAAACAGGAAAAAGACCAGCAATAAAGCTGCAAGCGCAGCAGGTAGTCGGAGTAAAAAAAGGTTTTCATCACCCGAAAAGCGCATTGTTGCGGCTGCAATCCATGTAGGAAGCGGAGGTTTCTCAAGACGTAACTCTCCGTTCATGGTGGGCTCAAGCCAGTTGTTTTTCTGCAGCATCTCACGAGCAGTTGTGAGATTTCGCGCCTCCATGATATTCACTTCAATAGCATCATTATTTGCGACAAAAGTGACAAATGAGATCAGGAGCAGCAGAAAAAGATGGAGTTTGCGATGGGTCATCAGGGGAGAGTATTGACTTTTGATTTGTTTCATTAAAAGGCTTATGTCTGCAAAGAAAACGAAAACTACTGGAGACAGATTCGTAATGTATCCATATTGCTGACCATTTTATAAATCAAAAATAACAAAATTATCCGATTCCCCTATTCTTATTTTTTGTCTTTACCAACATAAGGTTTCGGATATAAATGGCCAGACCGGATAGCTGTCCGAGTAGTAAAACAGGATCAAACCGAAGGATGGCATAAACCACAATCATAAAAGCGCCCACAAAACTGACGATCCAAAAATGCTGTGTCAGTACCGATTCATTTCTTGATTCAGAATCGATCCATTGAACGTAAAACCGAAGCGTGAATATCACCTGACCTATACTTCCCCAGATCTTTAAAGGCAGGGATATCTCGTCATTCTTCAAAAGAGAAGTCAGATTCCATTGGGCGTCAGAGAGGAGATATCCTAAGGTGATTATGGGTGCTATTATCACAATCAACCGGAATAATAAAGGTATTGGAAGCCATTGTTCCTTGAGATGAAGGTTTCTCACATAAATAAAATAGACGAGGAGTTGACCCAAAACAATCGCAAAATCGTGTCGCAATATTCCGTAAAGGAGGAAGATCAACGATCCTAAGATACTTAATTGCCAGAATATAACCGGAGAAATCGACTTCCCTGCTTTTTCTGATTTCACCCACTGTACAAACATACGTGCAGCAAAAAGCAGTTGAGCCGTAAACCCGACGGCATAAATCCATAGTGATGACAGGCTCATCCTCTTCCTTTTATTTCGTAGCGAATCGTCCGTTTCCGCATCCAGCTAAAAGCAATCAGGTCGGCAGCCGGGCCTAACAACCGGTTCCACAGATGAAAGTTCGATTTACCAGCAAGTCGTTCAAAGTGTCGTACCTTTACTTCTTTCACTTTACCTCCACAAAGAAGAACAAGAGCAGGAAGAAAACGGTGCATTCCATTAAAAAAATGGATCCTTTGTACAGTATCGGTATGAAAAACCTTTAACGGACATCCTGTATCCGAAACCCCGTCGTGCGTTACACTGCGTCGTATGGTATTGGCCATCCTCGAAGAGATACGCTTGATGAACCCGTCCTTTCGTCCAACGCGAACACCCGTAACCAGCTCATAAGCCTCAGCATATTCCATTAACAGGTCAAAATCGAAGGGGGAAGTCTGAAGATCGGCATCGATGTATCCGGTATATTTGGTTTCTACCTGATCAATACCTGCCTTTAGTGCAGTACTCAGTCCGCCGTTCTTCTTCAAAATGATATAATTGAACGAGGGGTTCCCTGCACAATGCTCCTCCAGCAATTGAGCACTGTTGTCTGTCGATCCGTCGTCAACAAAAAGCACCTTCGTTTTATGGGATGTCGATGCGATATAATCCGAAAGCTCCTTGGCTAATCGCGGAAGATTTCCCTCTTCATTAAAAAGAGGAACAATGATCGTAAGGAGACATTCGGGATCAGCAGCGTTACCCATATAAAAGACATAAGGTTAATGGTTCGCAAATTTAATAAAAAGGAAATGGAAAGGTTAACCGAAAGACATAAAGGATAAAATAACAGCTTGGTCACTCACCAAATCAACTTTAGGATGAAAAGGGAAACCGGGTCATGGCTTCGTTTGAACAGTTGCTACTGAGCGACGTACTAAACCAGGGCTCGTTTGATCAGTCGCTGCAAAGCGACGCACCAAATCAGGTCTCGCTTATTCAGTCGCTGCAGAGCGACGCACTAACCAGCTCTCGTTTGATCAGCCGCTACGGAGCGACGCACTAAACCGGGGCTCGTTTGAATAATTGTATGTCTAAACTCATTATATCACCCATTTCCCTTTACGCGAAAAGACAAATTACCCGATTTCCGAATCGTCGAATTTTGAATATCTTTGCGCTGAAGATTGATAAATTAGGTTTAAACACGAACATCAAAGATATAAGGATTTTTCGCCCATGAAGAACATCAGGAACTTTTGCATTATTGCCCATATTGACCATGGGAAAAGTACGCTCGCCGACCGTCTTTTAGAGATTACTCAGACCATTAGCGGGCGCGATATGCAAGCACAGGTACTTGATGATATGGAACTTGAAAAAGAACGCGGAATCACAATAAAAAGTCATGCCATTCAAATGGTGCATACCCAGGATGGTGAAACCTATAAACTAAATCTAATTGACACACCCGGGCACGTCGATTTCTCATACGAGGTTTCGCGTTCGATTGCTGCTTGCGAAGGTGCATTACTGATTATCGATGCAACGCAGGGTATACAGGCACAGACTATTTCGAACTTGTACCTTGCCATCGAACACGATCTTGAGATTATTCCGATCCTCAATAAAATGGACCTTCCCAACGCAAATCCGGAGGTTGTTGAAGATCAGATTATCGATTTAATTGGATGTAAACGCAGTACCATTATCAGGGCTTCGGGTAAAACAGGTGAGGGGGTTGAGGAGATTCTTAGACGTATTATATCAGATGTACCAGCTCCGGCAGGCGATCCTGAAGCACCGCTCCAGGGATTGATCTTCGATTCGGTATACAACCAGTTCCGTGGTGTTATTGCATATGTGAAAATAGTAAACGGTACGATCCGTAAAGGGGATATTGTCAAGTTTGTCTCAACCGAAAAACAATACAATGTCGACGAGGTCGGTGTTTTAAGAATTGGCCTAGAACCTCGTGACTCATTAAGCGCGGGAGATGTTGGGTATATTATTTCGAATATCAAAACGGCGCGTGAGATCAAAGTCGGCGATACGGTTACGAATGTAAAACAACCTTGTTCTGAAAGGATTTCCGGGTTCGAAGAGGTGAAACCGATGGTATTTGCCGGCGTCTATCCGATCGACAGCGAAGATTACGAAGATCTTAGGGCTGCCATGGAAAAGCTCCAGTTAAACGATGCTTCGCTTACCTATACGCTCGAATCGTCGATGGCGCTGGGATTTGGTTTCCGTTGCGGGTTCCTCGGATTACTCCATATGGAAATCATCCAGGAACGTCTTGACCGCGAATTCGACATGAACGTGATTACAACGGTACCAAACGTATCGTATATGATTACGACAAGAGCGGGCGAAACGTACGAAGTTTATAACCCTGCGGGTATGCCCGACGCCTCACTCATTGAGATGATCGAAGAACCTTATATACAAGCCCAGATCATCACGAGTTCTGAGTTTATCGGTTCCATCATGACCCTTTGTCTCGACAAACGGGGAATGCTTAAAAAACAAGATTACCTAACAGCAGAACGCGCAGAACTTACTTTCGATATGCCCCTTGGCGAAATTGTCTTCGACTTCTACGACAAGCTTAAGAGTATTTCCAAAGGATATGCCTCATTCGACTACCATATCACGGGTTATCGTCCAGCAAAACTGGTGAAACTTGATATCCTGCTTAACAGTGAACCAGTAGATGCACTGTCTACATTGATTCACTTCGACAATGCTTACAACTTTGGCCGCAGGATGTGTGAGAAACTTAAAGAACTTATCCCGCGTCAGCAATACGATGTGGCAATTCAGGCTGCTATCGGTGCAAAGATCATCTCACGCGAAACAATAAAGGCAGTTCGTAAGGATGTTACCGCCAAATGTTATGGAGGAGATATCTCACGGAAACGCAAATTGCTGGATAAACAGAAAAAAGGGAAAAAACGGATGAAACAGATCGGTAACGTAGAGGTTCCGCAAAAGGCGTTCCTCGCGGTACTAAAGCTCGATTAATGGCCATCATTTGGGATAAAGACTTTGAGCAATTCTGCAAAGATTAAACAAACTCTTGTTTAAATATATCAATTATTCTAAAGTCTAAAGGTCTCCATCCTCAAAACCTAAAAAGGGAGTCCGCATACGGCTCCCTTTGTCATGAATATAACACAGTCATAACATTCTTTTAACGGAGATTAGGTCTCTATCTCTTATATTTGCAGGAAATATTAACTAATGTTTGTTGACACCCATTCGCACATCTACTCCGAAGAATTTAGTACCGACAGGAACGAAGTTATTGCACGTGCCATAAAGTCGGGAGTCAACAAAATTGTACTACCTAATATCGACAGTTCGACGATAAAGTCGATGCTCGATCTGGCAGATTCAAATCCACAGTTATTTATCCCCCTTATAGGTCTGCACCCAACTTCCGTAAAGGAAGATTTTCAAAAAGAACTTCTGATAATGGAATACTGGTTGAACAAGCGCAAATTTGCAGGTATTGGCGAGATCGGAATTGATTTATATTGGGACAAGACGTTTATCAACGAACAGATTGACGCTTTCAAAATTCAGATAGGTTGGGCAAAAACGATGAGAATCCCCATCGTTATCCATGTGAGAGATTCATTCCAGGAAGTATTCGAAGTCCTTCAGCAAGAGAAGGAAGAATCGCTTAGTGGAGTTTTTCACAGCTTTACAGGAAATGCGGAACAAGCGGCACAGGTGATTGACCTCGGATTTAAAATTGGGATTGGAGGAATTGTAACCTTCAAAAATTCGGGATTGGATACAATCGTGAAACAAATTGATCTTCAACATATATTACTGGAGACCGATTCACCTTGGCTTGCTCCGGTACCACATCGCGGACGCCGGAATGAATCTGCATTTATCACAGCTGTTGCCTCAAAAATTGCTTTACTTCACGAAACCAGCATCGAAGAAGTTGCCAGGATTACAACTCAAAACGCACAACAATTATTTGGATTTTAATCGATTATTTGAACAGGGATTTATACTTTTGCAACAGACATAACATTTAATAACCTGAAAGCAAAGTGACATCTGATCAACAATCAATTCTGATAATTTATACAGGGGGAACGATCGGAATGCGTGAAGATCCGAAGACGAAAACCCTCTCTCCGATGAAGTTTGAACTTATTCAGGACGAAATTCCGGAGCTTCATAAACTTGGTTTCGATATTGAATCGATCACCTTTAATCCCCCCATCGATTCCGCTAATATGACACCGGCCATCTGGATACAGCTGGCTAAAACAATCAAAACTTATTATTCGCAATATGACGGATTCGTTGTTCTGCATGGAACCGATACAATGGCCTATACTGCATCAGCATTGAGCTACATGCTTGAGAATCTCGATAAACCAATTATAATGACCGGGTCGCAGCTTCCTATCGGAGTTTTACGAACAGATGGAAAGGAGAATATTATTACTGCAATCCAGATAGCAGCAGCAAAAAAAGACGGAAAAGCAATCGTTCCCGAGGTGTGTATCTACTTTAGTTCCCACCTTTTCAGGGGAAATCGAACCACAAAGGAAGATTCGCAACAATTCAGTGCATTCACTTCGCATCATTACCCTTCGCTGGCCATTGCTGGTGTCGACATCAAATACAACTACGAAAAAATCAACTATCCGCGCAGTAAAGGGATTCTCAGCATTAATACTTCGGTTGATGACAATGTAATTGTTCTGAAAATATTTCCGGGAATCAACCGAAAATATTTCGATGCGGTATTGGCACTTCCTGGATTAAAAGGGATCATTCTTGAATCATTTGGATCGGGAAACATGCCAACTTTCCCATGGGTCTTTGAAGCCATCAGGGAAGCCACACTCCGGGGGATCGTGTTTATGAACGTTAGCCAATGTCCCGGAGGAAAAGTAAAAATGGGGTATTACGAGACCAGCAGGGAGCTTCAGGAAGTCGGAGTTGTTAGTGGGAAGGACATCACCATTGAAGCAGCAGTCACTAAACTAATGTTTCTGTTGGGCCAAAACCTGCCAGTTGCGGAGGTAAAGGCTTACCTTGTACAAAATCTTAGCGGAGAGATTGAAAATTAAAAGGAGAGTTTCGTATTAAATACAAAACCCTTCGATGGTCTGCAGACATTCGAAGGGTTTCATATTATTATTTTTTCCGGATTACCCTTTGCTTTTAGGAGTAACCAACGACAAATAGAGTTCATTTAGTTGCGACTGCGCAATCTCCGAAGGAGCATCGTTCATAACATCCCTGCCTGAATTATTCTTCGGAAATGCAATCACATCACGTATCGAATCAAGTCCTGCAAACATAGATACAAGACGGTCGAAACCAAAAGCAATACCTGCATGAGGTGGAGCACCATATTTGAAGGCTTCCATCAGGAATCCAAACTGATTTTCAGCCTCCTGTTTTGTAAAGCCAAGTGTTTTAAACATCTTCGCCTGTAGTTCGCTATCATGAATTCGGACAGAACCACCACCAATCTCGACGCCATTGATCACCAAATCATAAGCATTCGCCCTTACTTTACCGGGATCGGAATCAAGCAAAGGAATATCCATGGGTATCGGAGCAGTGAAAGGATGGTGCATCGCATAAAAACGTGCCGAATCTTCATCCCATTCAAGTAGCGGAAAATCAATTACCCATAGTGGCCTGAAGTTTTCCTTATCAGTTAATCCGCACTGATTACCCATTTCGAGACGAAGTACCGATAAAGCCGACAATGAACGCGTTCTTTCTCCCGAAATGATCAGGATTAAGTCGCCTGGCTTTGCGTCGAAAATAGAAATCCATTTAGCAAGATCTTCCTGAGTATAAAACTTATCGACCGACGATTTAACAGATCCGTCGTCATTCACTCTGGCATAAACCAATCCTTTTGCACCAACCTGTGGGCGCTTAACATATTCGGTAAGCGCATCCAATTGTTTACGTGTATATTCACCGCAACCCGGTGCACAGATTCCCACAATGTATTCGGCATCGTCAAACACCTTGAATTCTTTTCCTTTTACAATCTCTGTCAGGTTTTTGAATTTCATTCCAAAGCGGATATCCGGTTTGTCGTTCCCGTAATTCTCCATTGCATCGGCCCAAGTCATCCGTGGAAACTCACCTGGATCGATCCCTTTTATCTCTTTAAACATATGACGGGCAAGACCTTCAAACATGTTCAGAACATCTTCCTGCTCCACAAATGACATCTCACAGTCAATCTGTGTAAACTCAGGCTGGCGGTCGGCACGAAGATCTTCATCACGGAAACATTTCACAATCTGGTAATAGCGGTCAAATCCAGCAACCATTAATAGTTGTTTGAAGATCTGAGGAGATTGTGGCAATGCATAAAACTGGTTTGGATTCATACGCGACGGAACAACAAAGTCGCGCGCTCCTTCAGGTGTCGATTTCATCAGGACCGGAGTTTCAGTCTCGATGAATTGAAGTTCATCCAGGTAATTGCGGATGATATGTGCCATCTTCGCCCTCAGCTCAAGGTTTTTACGAACGGCCTCGCGCCGAAGATCGAGATATCGGAATTTCATTCGTAATTCGTCACCTCCATCAGTATCATCCTGTATCGTAAACGGAGGTACTGCAGCTTTGTTGAGAATGGTTAGCTCTTTAATGTCAACCTCAATATCGCCTGTTGCTATTTTAGCATTTTTACTTGAACGTTCCCTTACTTTTCCTTTTACCTGAATCACAAATTCGCGTCCCAACTTGTCGAATTGTTCTTTCAACTGAGCTGAAGTATTTTCGTCGGCAACCAATTGCGTGATGCCATAACGGTCACGAATATCAATAAAAGTCATTGCACCAAGGTTTCGAACCGTTTGAACCCAACCAGCCAAAACAGGTTCCAATCCGATATGTGTCTGTCTGAGCTCGCCGCAAGTATAATTTCTGTACATTTAGTTGCTTTGTATATTTAAGGCGTAAAATTACAAAACTGCGGCAATATAAGAAAACGTAAAATACCAACTCTCCACAATTCGATTTAAGTTGAAGGAAAGTGTCAGATTGAAGGGCATCGAATGAATATTTATCAACCATTTAAATATTCTTTGTATGAACATTAACATTCAAGATATGAGCTCTGATTTATAGTAAACGGACTCTGACACTAAGTAAATAAGCTTTGACATTCAGATAATGGACTCTGATATTCAATAAATGAGCTTTGACATTCAGATAATGGACTCTGATATTCAATAAATGAGCTTTCACATTCAGAAAATGAGCTTTGACATTCAGATGATGGACTTTGACATTCAAGTAATGAGCTCTGATATTCAGATGATGGACTTTGACATTCAGGTAATGAGCTCTGAAATTCAGATAATGGACTCTGACATTCAGGTAATGAGCCCTGATATTCAGATGATGGACTTTGACATTCAAGAAAAGGACACCAAAAAACAATCTATAATATCATGCCAGGTAGTGTTAATTAATACTCCTGATGAATCAAAAAATCCGATTGTGGCAATTTAATATACCAGAAGTAATGAATAACATTTACTTTTGAGCAAAGAAAAAATGATCATGATAGAACCTTTTGATGATGAATATTTCATGAAGCGAGCTCTTTCCGAAGCAGAGCAGGCGTTTGTGGAAGGTGAAATTCCTGTGGGTGCAATAGTGGTTTGCCGTAATCAGATTATTTCGAGAGCACATAACCTGACTGAAACATTGAATGACGTGACTGCCCATGCTGAAATGCAGGCAATAACGGCAGCAGCTAATCTATTGGGCGGAAAATACCTATCTGGCTGTACATTGTATGTAACATTAGAACCCTGCACGATGTGCGCCGGAGCATTGGGCTGGTCACAAATCGACAGAATTGTTTACGGGGCGAGCGATGAAAAACGTGGATTTCGAAAATTTGCACCAGCTGCACTTCACCCGAAAACAGTTCTGCTCGGAGGAATTCTCCAAACAGCATGTACAGATATCATGAAACGCTTTTTTGAACAAAAAAGATAATCATTTGATATTTAAAGCGAGAAAATCATTGCATTTCCCATTTTAAAGTGTCAACTGTAGTGAGAACATGATACCAAGTTTTACTTTCCGGTCTTCGTTGTAGTTATAACGCCAAACAGCATCAACCCTTACTATTTTGAAGATATTCTCAATTCCGGCAGAAAACTCAGTATAGGGAGTACTTCTAAGCCCGGTCATACCTGTAGGGAAAACTAATCCAGTATGTTTTGTAGCATCATAACTTCCAATCAATGAGCGAACGCCAATAACCTCTCTCCATTTCAATCTTCGAAACAAGGGCATTTTATTAAGGAAGAATCCCTGAAAATGGTGCTCCAAAAATAAACTGGCATAAGTATCACTCACAAATTCCTGGTAATTCATAAGGTTAAAAGCATATAAATCGAAGGCATAAGTCTCATTTCCTTCATGAATTTTCATAAGCGGAAAAGGGACATTCCCCCAAATTTTGCCTGCCTGAATGTAATAAACCAAATAGCCGAAAGGGTTTACCTTGATTTTATCCGATAGATTCAAATCCAGCTTAAGATAATCGTATTCACTTCCAAGAAATCCTTTTACCCCTGCAGTAACTCCAAGGTTGAATACTGCAGTGTTATTCCCCAAAGTGTTTCGTTCAAATCCATCCTGGACAAATTTCTCATTAGGGGAATAGCGCGTGTTCAACTTAATTTCTCCGGTTCTAATAGATGGTACCAAATTACCTTGCTGATCAATAAAAGGGACATATGGACCGGAAAATATATGAGTAGAAGTAACCGAAAGCTGATTGGAGACCCCGTAAATCCACTCTTTATCAAAAGTTGCTACAACACGATCGACCATATTCAGTTTCGTTATGGGATTCTTGGTGAGTACTGATGTCAGAATATTATCCTCCATCAATGCATTCGAACTTTTACCCAATAATTCATAATTGTGTTGTCCCTGAAGTGAAAAGACCGCACGTGGTTTCTTTGAAAAGAAGTATTCGAATCCACCGCCATATTTAAAAGCTTCGTCCTTAAAACCATAGGCTCCATACCCATTCAACCGTAAATTCTTATTAAATTTCATGGTTGTACGCCCACCTAATCTTACCCTCGATCCTTCAATTTTATTCGTACTATAAAGGTAATAATATGGGCCTAATTCAACCTTACCCAGATCTCGGTAGCCATAGTAGAACATGTACACATACTCAACAACTGTTTTATAAAGAGGAACTGTCTTTATCAAATCGACCATTTCGTATATTCCAGCTTCTCTTTTCTGCAACTCAATCGGGCGCGTACTTTCCCAGTAATGCTCATCTTTTTGAACCGCATCCTTATCTACAATAATTTCATCTTTTTTCTTAATAACAACAGGAAGCTTATCCTCAAAAATAAAATCCTGGTAAACATTGGTTTTACGACCCATAAAACCAAGTTTCTCCGAATTTTTATCTTTTTGGATATCGAGATCAGTGATGATGAGTTCATTTCGGGGAACCCATCGCTCCCCCTTCTTTTGATACTCGATTGAATACTGAAGATTATTCAAAAAGTTGATATTTGCCTTATCCGAAAGTTGCATCTCAAGTTTAGTTACAGCAAAACTTTCATCCTCTACCCAAAACTTTCCTCTGAATGTCGGCTCCTGCGGAAGACGGGGTTTGAAAGAAATCTCATAAATCTTTCTTCCGTTAAGCAATGTACTGTCTCGCAAATAGTAATGATAAAACTGTAATCCAAGCGAATTCAAAGGGGAGACAAGACCTAAATCTGTTACCATAATATAGTTGTCGTAAGGATTAACACCTTCGTACATTTTCCCTGTGAACTGGGTAATCATATCGGAAGTCATTCCCGAAGCTTTGTTCGCAACGATTTCTTCCCTGTTGGTGTTTGAAGGACTACTATGAAAATAATTTGAAACAGTTTCGGTAAAGAAAACCGGAAGAAAGGTTTTCCCCTGAACTTCAAGAGAATCGACGTATTTAAACACGAAATCAAATTGTTTTAAAAGCTTCTTTTTACGAAGCACATCTTTCACATTTTTAATATCTATCTCCGTCTTGCTATAAAGCTTCGATTGCCATGAAGGGAAATTGGCTGGATTATTATCTTTTTTCCGATCTACAATTTTCCGGAAAAGAGGAATTGCCGGGTTTTCGCCAGGCCGGACAGAAACTTCAGCCAATGAAACCACGTCCTCTACCATTACAACATCGAGCTTATTAAGCTTATTTGGTTTAATAGTATAAATCTGGCTTTTGTAACCAACCGCTGTGAATTCAATTATCGTTGCTGGCTTATTTGAACTTAAGTTATAATTTCCGTTGAGGTCCGACATTGTTCCTGTGAATGTACCCTTGATGGCAATGCTGACATAAGGAATCGGATTATTTGATCCTGCTTCAGTAACTTTTCCTGAAATCTCTGTTTTTTGGGCCTTAACAATATTAACAGAGATCGTTAATAATATAATTATCAGACCAATAAATTTATTCATCGATGCTTTTTAATCCGGAAATAAATTTCCTTTGTTGATTTCATATTAAATGCCACTAAACTCCTAACCTGTTTAAATGAAGATTTGAGTTTGTTGTACAAATAAATAGACAACAAAAGTACAAGTAAGTTGCGTTAACAAATCCAAAAAAATTGAGGATTTGAAAACGATATTGATTAATTAACATAGAGTTAATCTTTTAGCACCATATAGCCGGAAGTATTATTCTTTAATTAATTCCTTTTGCAGTTGCTCCAATGACTTTCCTTTTGTTTCGGGATAAAAGAAAAGGACTACAAAAAATTGGACGATCATCATCACTCCAAAGAAGACAAAAGGAATACCACCTGATTTTGCAGCCAAAACCGGAAAACTCCACGAAACTATCGCTGCCATTGCCCAATGTGTAAAGCTTCCCAAGGCTTGCCCCTTTGACCTTACAGAGTTGGGGAATACTTCGCTTATATAGACCCAAATAACTGCACCTTGAGAAAAACCAAAAAATGCAATATAACCGATAAGCAGGTAGACCAATAAAAATTGGAAACTATTTGTAAAGAAAATCAAAGAGACTCCCATCATACAAATTGCGGTCCCTACTGAACCAACCAACAAAAGTGTTTTACGTCCGACCTTGTCAATGATCGACATAGCTATCATGGTAAATATTAAATTAGTAGCACCAACCGCAACGGACTGAAGATCGCCGGAAACTTTATCAAACCCAGCCTGAGCAAAGATATTGTTCAAATAGTATAGCAAAGCATTGATTCCAGATAGCTGATTAAATATGGCGATAGAAACTGCAAGGAAAATCGGGAAGGAGAATTTTTTGCTAAACAATTTGTCACCTGAATGTTTTGCAGCATCTAGCGATTCCTGAATATCAAACATCACCTCATCAATACGCTCCTCACCTACCCGAACAAGTACAGCACGAGCTTCTTCAGTTAACCCTTTTTTCATGAGCCATCTTGGGCTTCGTGGAATAAAGAACAGTGCAAAGAAAAATATGATCGATGGGATGGCTTGAACCCCAAGTTTCCATCGCCACTCCATATCGCCAAGTTCGAAGAGTCCAACAATATAATTCGAAAAGAATGCCATTAATATTCCAAAAACAACATTGAATTGAAAAAGCCCGACTAATCTACCACGATATGCAGCTGGAGCAATTTCGGCAATGTACATCGGACCCACAACGGAAACGACTCCAACACCAATTCCTCCAATAAATCTGGCAAAAATTAATGTCTCCCAACTAAAAGAGAATGCACATCCGAAAGCAGAAACGGTATAAAGTACGGCAGTAACAATAAGAACTTTTTTCCGTCCATACAGATCTGCCGGCTTTCCAACAATTAGTGTCCCGACAATCGTACCAATCAAAGCAACTGCTACTGTAAAACCCAATCCTGATTTATCAAGCGAGAAAATCCTCTCCAGGTCGGCTGTGGTTCCGGAGATTACAGCAGTATCGAAACCAAATAGAAAGCCGCCTAATGCAGCAATTAATGCAATGATGAAAACCTGATAAGATCCTTTTCTCATGATATGATTTTATAATTTGTTGTCTTGTTAGCAAAGCTTACAATTCTGCTCATAAAGATTCTGCTATGATTCAATTGTAATTTGTTTTCCTGCAGCTTCAACCAAATCTCCCGGACGTAATTTGGCACGTTTTCGGAATTCTGTATCGCCATTAAGTTTTACCTCTCCATCCTCAACCATTATTTTCGCATGACCACCCGATTCTGCAATATGGAGCAGTTTTAACAACTTGATGAGTTCGATATATTCAGCCCCGTTTAAATTAAATACCATAGTTTTTTAAATTTACCTGTTCAATTTCCAATCGTAACTTAGCCGGTAATGATTGAAATACCAGGTCGTAAGAGTGATCAATCATTTCAAGAATCAGTTTTTTTGACAACGAACCATCTAAAGTTACTGTATTCCAATGTTTTTTGTTCATATGATAACCGGGCAAAATCGCCGGATTTGCTTCACGCAATTCAATTGCCAGATCTGGATCGCATTTCAGGTTCATCGAAGGATCGCCATCAAGATTCATCAAAAGGAATATCTTTCCGCCAACCTTTATAACAAGTGTGGAATCGCCGAACGGAAAACCTTCTTCCACCCCTTTTTTAAGAAGACAATAAGCTCTGATAGCTTCAATATCCATGAGAAAACAGTGAGTTAATTAATTTATCAAAATTAAAAAAATCTGTCGAAGATTCAACTAATTGACCGGCGGAATAAACGCCCCTGGAAAATGTGTCAATTCATAATTTTCATCATCAGAAAAGATGATTGAAATAACATCGAAACGCGTTTCCAAATCAATGTGCCGCTGGTTAAGCCATGCATCCGCAACCTCAACCAGATTTCGGATTTTTCGGGTAGAAACCGCTTCCCAAGGCTCTTCAAAATAATCGCCTTCACGGGTTTTCACCTCTACAATTACGATTTCGTCACCTTGCTGCGCAATAATATCCACCTCTTTTCGATCGTAATACCAATTACATTCCAAGATTTGGTATCCTTCCTTTTTAAGGTAACCAACAGCTATCTTTTCCCCCTTAATTCCAAGTTCATCTGGTGGTATCATCAATTCCGGGCTTTACAATGTTTTAATAATTACCTTATCTTTTGTAACATCCATAGAAATTTTACTGCCCAAAAGCAACGGATTATTTGGCAATTCATGCCCCGATTGAAGTCCGAATACAACAGGGTAAGTGTATTGGGCAACTGCTTCATTAATTATTTGGTAAGCAGTATTACCAAACGGTGTTTCACCATCTTTCATCCTGGTAAAATATCCAACGACCAGCCCCGATAGCCGTTCAAGTATACCGCCAGCCTTGAGATTCATCATCATTCTGTCTATATGATAATAATGTTCACCTATATCTTCTATAAAGAGGATTTTTCCTTTTGGTTTAATGTCAAGTGGGGTACCTCGCAAACTCTGTATAATGGATAGATTTCCACCCGTCAAAATTCCAGATACCGAACCACATCTATTCAGGTCATTAGGTTGTAGGAAGTATTCAGGCTTTTCGCCTTTCAACAATCCTATCGTTCGTAGAAAACTATCGGTGAGCACCTCGTCCTGCTCAAACCAAGCAGTCATCACTCCATGAATTGAAGCAATATTGTGAGGCGAAAGGAAAGCATGAAAAACCGTAATATCGCTAAATCCAATCAGCCATTTCGGTTTCTTAAAAAACGAGGACCAATTTAAATGAAGATGAGTTCTTAAGGAACCATAGCCACCCCGGGTAAAAAAGATAGCCTTAATTGATTTGTCATTCAGCGCTTTCTGCATATCCTCTACGCGAGATAAATCCGATCCTGCATATATGCCCTCTTTGGCAAAAGCATTAACTCCAATTTCAACTTTAAATCCCTGCCCTTTTAATATCTCAGCACCTCTTTCTGCAATTTCACGTTCTATTTTGCCTGCTGGCGAAATAATCGAAACCTTATCACCTGGACTAAGCTTTGGAGGAAACTTCATATTTTAAATGCATTTAATATTACCCTTAAATCATTCAATTTTCAAACGTACTCTGAAATTAATAAGAACCATTACTAAATTAAGTAATACCCAAATAAAATTTCGCATATCAACTTGTTATTAACTTTACTATGTTCGCTTCGTAAATTAAGTATTGTTTGTATAAGTATTGTGTAATTTTTCTGTAATAGATAATACAGAAACATTACACAAAGAATACAGAAACCTTACACAAACTAGTAAGTAGATATTGTAAAAGTATCTTTCAAGCACTGTGTAAACGAAATAATAAGATGTAAATTTAGTGACATCTTATTTCATCATATAATTCGATTTTGATTATGAAAAACGATATCTTTTAATTTTCATTCATTTAAAGGGATTCGATTCTCTTCAAATAATCTTCAATTGCCTTTGGAAAATATGCATATTCTAATTCATGAATTCTTGCGGCCAGAGTTTCAGGGTTGTCATCAGGCAAAACGGGACACTTAACCTGCAGTAGATGCTCCCCTTGGTCGTATTCCTTATTGACAAGATGAATAGTAATTCCTGACTCTTTATCCTTGTTCTGTACAACAGATTCGTGAACAAATGAGCCATACATTCCCTTACCTCCATATTTGGGTAATAGGGCAGGATGTATATTGATAAGGGTAAAAGCATCGACAAATTCAGGAGGCACTAACCATAGAAATCCAGCTAAAACAACCAGCTCCACGTTACGATGTTGAAGTTCCCTGATCACCCGATCAGATCCGCTAAACTGTTCGCGGGTGAAATATCTCGCCTCCACCCCCAGTTTTTGTGCTCTCTGAATAACATAGGCATCTTTTTTGTTTGACCAAACCGAATCAATCCTCACCATTGGATGATTTTTGAAGTATCTGATTATATTCTCGGCATTACTACCCGAACCAGAAGCAAATATAGCTATATTTTTCATTTTTAATAGATTACAAACGTTTAAAATTCGAATATTCGAACCAAATGTTTTAACGAGATTTACAGACAGTTATTTTCACGTCTAAAATAATAGATTCTTGTCTAAATATTTGGAAGATAAATTCCTTTCTTCGTTTCTTTGCACTCGCTGTTCGTAAAAATCAGCGAACAAATTTAATAATAGTATTAACGTATAAAATTAAAAAATCATGTCTGACATTTCAGCGAAAGTAAAAGCGATCATTGTTGATAAACTTGGTGTTGATGAAAGTGAAGTTACTCCGGAAGCATCGTTCACGAACGATTTAGGTGCCGATTCTCTTGATACCGTAGAGCTAATTATGGAATTCGAAAAAGAATTCAACATTGCTATCCCCGATGATCAGGCTGAAAAAATCGGAACAGTTGGCGATGCAATTAATTATATCACTGAGAACGCGAAGTAATCCAGTATTTCACTAAATAAAAGGGCTTAAAAGCTTACTATGGAATTAAAACGAGTTGTTGTAACCGGATTGGGCACAATTAACCCTCTTGGTAAAAACGTCGGAGAATTCTGGGAAAACTTATGCAATGGGGTTAGCGGTGCAGGCCCCATTACTCGTTTTGATGCATCCAGATTCAAAACACAGTTTGCCTGTGAAGTGAAGAATTTCGATCCTAGCGAATACCTTGAGAAAAAAGAGGTTCATAAGCATGACTTGTATGCTCAATTTGCATATGTAGCAGCTGCGCAGGCACTTAAAGACTCAGGGCTAGACCTTGAAAAAATTGATAGAGATGAATGTGGTGTCATTTGGGGTGCCGGAATTGGCGGTTTAAATACTTTTTTGCAAGTTGTAACCGAGTATAACGCCCAACCCGAAAATCCAAGGTTCTCGCCATTTTTTATCCCGAAAATGATTGCCAATATGGCCAGTGGAAATATCGCATTGAAATACGGTTTCCGTGGCCCAACAATTACCACCGTTACAGCTTGTGCTTCTGCGACCCATGCGATGATTGATGCTGCAACTTATATCCGTCTTGGAAAAGCCAATATCTTTATTGCCGGAGGTTCCGAATCAGCAATCAATGAAGCAGGTGTAGGTGGTTTTAATGCTATGCGAGCTCTTTCTACTCGTAATGATGACCCTAAAACAGCTTCGAGACCCTTCGACGTTGGACGTGATGGATTTGTAATGGCTGAAGGTTCAGGGGCTTTAATCCTTGAAGAATATGAACATGCAATGCGTCGCGGTGCAACAATCTACGCAGAACTCGTAGGAATCGGAATGTCAACGGACGCTTATCACATGACTGCTCCAGATCCTGAAGGTGGTGGTGCAGCCTTGGTAATGCAAAGAGCTTTGGAAGATGCAGGATTAAAGCCAACTGATATCGATTATATCAATGTTCATGGCACATCCACAGGACTCGGCGATATCGCAGAGCCCAAAGCAATACGCAGAGTATTTGGCGAGCATATTTACGATTTAAGCATTAGTGCAACCAAATCAATGACTGGTCACCTTTTGGGCGCAGCCGGAGCCGTCGAGGCAATTGCCGCTATATTGGCAATGAGAGATAGTATTGTCCCTCCAACAATCAACCACTTCGAGCTCGACCCTGCAATTGATCCGAAAATTGATTTCACTTTTAACAAAGCAAAAAAACGCGAACTCAAATATGTTTTAAGTAATACTTTTGGGTTTGGCGGTCATAATGGAACTGTAATCTTTAAAAAACTTTCTTAGTAAAGTGTTAAGAGATTTAAGGTATCGAATAAAACTCTTTTCTTCTTCAAGAAAGGAGTTTTATTCATTTATAAAAGAAACCACAGGATTTAGCCCTCTAAAGCTACGGCTTTACGATCTGGCATTTATCCACAAATCAGCCTCCTCTGCTGATTTGCTGGGTCAACCAATTAATAATGAACGTCTCGAATATCTTGGAGATGCGGTTATTGGCACAATTGTTGCAGATTATCTCTATAATCGGTTTCCCCGAAAAGACGAAGGATTTCTTACACAAATGCGTTCGCGTATCGTGAACAGGAGTTTTCTTACCCAACTGACATTTAAGCTTGGGCTCAACCATTTTGTTACTTCGAATACAAATACCGTTAATGAATCGAGCCATATTTTTGGTGATGTATTCGAAGCTTTTATTGGCGCTATTTATCTTGATATCGGTTATCAGGGCGCAAAGAAATTTATGATTAAAAAAGTTTTGTCGACCTATGTCGATGTTCAGGCATTAGAAAGAAGTGACAATAACTATAAAAGCCAACTAATTGAGTGGGGACAAAAGAATAAGCATGAGGTAGAGTTCGACACCCAGGAAAAACCCGTTGCGGGTCAAAATAAACCCCCTTTTATCTCAATCATCAAAATTGATGGTCAAATCACAGGAAAAGGCGAAGGATTCTCAAAGAAAGAGGCTCAGCAAAATTCTGCCCGTAAGGCACTTGAAAAATTAGACATCAATGATTGCATTTGAAAATCATACTGTCTAATATTAAAAATGATCAGTATAAGAATAAAAAAATCCTCATTGCCATCGCATTTCATAATTCTTAGCAAATATATAGAATAATTCACCCTACTATATAATAACGCCAAAAAGTCTTATATAACTTTGCCAAATATTTTAAAAATACGTTTTCGAAAGAATAATATTTTTATTTAAGCTCCTAAGTTAAATAATGTTAAGGAGAATCGACAACAATCATTAATAGCTATATCTTTGTTTCGATGAGCAGAAGAATGATATATACTTTAAGTGTAGTAATGGCTATCGCTGCGGCTTCGTTGATTGGAGTGCAAATGATGACCATTAAACATACGGCTGAACTTCAGGAGAAGAATTTCAGTATGCAGGCTATGCAAGCTTTGCAAGATGTTACTGAATTGATTTATCTTGCAGAAACGAGTCAGTTTTTTGCACTTGAAGAAGAAAAAAATGACTTGCCAGTTAATTACTCAGAGCTATTTCCCAATTCAGATCCCAATTTACCTTTAAGTGCGCTGGAACAGAAGGGAGAAATATCTGTTTACCGGAAGTATTCAGGAACCGCTACTAAAAGTGGGATATCCGATCAGTCAAACTTTTTTTCGCAAAGGCATACTCAAGGTTTTCAGTTTGGATATAATGCAAAAAGTGCACAGGATGCGCAAAATCTTAGATTCCAATTATTCATGAAAGAGAGGGCAGATTTACCATTATCGGTAAGAATTCCACCCGATTTTCTGGCTCAGGCATTAGACACTGCCCTTAAACGCAATGCAATACTTCTTGATTATAAGTTCACCGTTCTTACCACGATTGACGGTAAAAACGCTTACATTATGGGAAGCGAAGATTACAAACCCGGCAAAAGGACAAAAATATACCGAAAATTACTCCTGGCCGGAGATGATCCGGTAAAGCCTGATTTTCTATGCGTTTATTTTCCGGATCAAAATAGCAGCTTTTTCAGTTCTACCTCATTCCTGGTTTTTCCGTCTCTGTTGCTTACACTTATTATTATCGTAATTTTTATTGTAACGCTACAGATTATTTTGCGTCAGAAGAAAATATCGCAGATAAAGAACGACTTCATCAATAACATGACGCATGAATTGAAAACACCTATCTCAACAATTTCACTGGCTTCGCAAATGCTCCGGGATTCGTCTGTTTCGCTTTCTAAATCGACAGTTGATCATATTTCTGGTGTCATTTTTGACGAGAGTAAAAGGTTAAGCAACCAGGTTGAAAAGGTATTACAAATGGCTGTTTTCAACGAAGGAAAATTAAAGTTGAAGTTCACACAGATAGATTTAAATAAACTGGCAGAAAGTGTTGCTTCTAATTTCGAAATAAGGGTATCAAACGAAAACGGAGAATTGAAGACTGATTTACAAGCTGATAACCCCTTTATCCGGGGTGATGAGGTTCATATCACAAATGTCATTTTCAACTTGTTGGACAATGCTGTAAAATATAGTAAGTCAAACCCATTGATCGAGCTTTCGACCGAAAACAAAAACGGTTGGGTCATTGTTCAGGTAAAGGACAATGGGATAGGTATTCCAAAGGAAAACCAGTCGCAAATTTTCGAACGCTTCTACAGAGTCCCAACTGGTAACATTCACAACGTAAAAGGATTTGGACTTGGCCTTTCATATGTTAAACGCATTATTGATGTTCATAACGGTAAAGTAAAAGTAGATAGTACTTTAGGGAAAGGTACCCGTTTCAGATTGTATTTCCCATTAAAAAATACTCAGAATTATGGAAAAGAAAACTAGAGTGATTCTCGCAGAAGATGACGAAAATCTTGGACTCTTACTAAGAGAGTATCTTATTGCAAAAAATTACGACACTGACTTGTACCCTGATGGCGAAGCAGCCTATAAAGGGTTTCAGAAAAGTCAGTACGATCTTTGCATATTTGATGTGATGATGCCAAAAAAAGATGGGTTCACCTTAGCAAAGGACATCAGAATGCTTAACACGGAGATTCCGATCATTTTTCTAACCGCCAAAAGCATGAAAGATGATGTGATTGAAGGGTTTAAAATCGGGGCTGACGATTACATGACGAAACCTTTCAGTATGGAAGAGCTACTATTCAGAATTGAAGCCATTTTACGCAGAACCAGCGGCGAAGGCGACAATTCACAAACAGTTTTCAAACTTGGAAGATTTATCTTCGATGCGCGCAAACAAACGCTGTCGGATGCTACAGAAAACACTAAGCTAACAACAAAAGAGTCCGATCTGCTTAAATTACTTTGTGTCAATGCAAATAAAATCCTCGAAAGAAATTTCGCATTGAAAACCATTTGGGTCGACGATAACTATTTTAATGCCAGAAGTATGGATGTTTACATCACTAAGCTTAGAAAGCATTTGAAATCGGAAGAGGGAATCGAGATTATCAACGTACACGGAAAAGGCTATAAGCTGATCGTTTAAAAATACGGATACAAAGGAAAGCCCGGGCAAATTGTCCGGGCTTTCCTTTGTACCAGTATTTTGTGATGTAGAGACGCACGGCTGTGCGTCTCTACAAATATTATATCTGCATTTACACCAATCCCTGAGCCAACATAGCTTCAGCAACCTTTACAAAACCACCAACATTGGCACCTTTCACATAATTGATATAACCATCGGATTTGCCATGTTTTGTGCAAGTGTCATGAATGTCTTGCATAATCAGATGAAGTCGTTTGTCAACCTCTTCACTTGTCCAGTTGTAACGCATGCTGTTTTGCGACATTTCGAGCCCTGAAACTGCTACTCCGCCAGCATTGACAGCTTTTCCAGGAGCAAAGGTGATTTTATTATTTACAAAGTAATTCACTGCATCTGAGGTGCATCCCATGTTTGAAACTTCAGCAACAAGAAAGCACCCATTTTTATTCAGCATTCGGGCATCAGCTTCATCAAGCTCATTTTGGGTTGCGCAAGGCATTGCAATATCCACTTTTGTTTGCCATGGTTTAGCATCGGGGAAGAATTGTACGCCAAATTCTTCAGCATATGGAGCAACCACATCATTGTTGCTTTCGCGCAACTCAAGCAAGTATTCTACCTTTCTACCTGAAACACCATCCGGATCGTAAATATATCCATCGGGTCCGGACACAGTGACAACCTTACCTCCTAATTCATTGATCTTACAGATTGCACCCCATGCTACGTTTCCAAAACCAGATATGGCAAAAGTTTTTCCTTTTACCGATTTTCCGATTTCGTTCAGCATATGCTCCACAAAATAAACAGCACCATAACCTGTCGCCTCAGGACGAACCAAAGAACCACCCCATCCAAGACCTTTACCTGTGAGCACACCTGTAAATTCATTTCTGATCCTTTTATACTGTCCGAAAAGGAATCCAATCTCACGGCCACCAACTCCGATATCCCCGGCAGGAACATCAGTATTAGGACCAATATGACGAAATAGTTCTGTCATAAATGACTGACAAAAACGCATGATCTCGTTATCGCTGCGGCCTTTCGCACTAAAATCAGATCCACCTTTGCCACCTCCCATTGGAAGAGTCGTCAAACTATTTTTGAATGTTTGCTCAAATCCGAGGAATTTCAAAATACTTAATGTGACACTTTTATGAAATCTCAACCCCCCTTTATAAGGGCCTAAAGCGCTGTTGAATTCAACCCGATAACCCCGGTTAATTTCAACTTCTCCTTTATCATTGCTCCATGGAACTCTGAACATGATGGTACGCTCTGGCTCGACCATGCGCTCCAAAATCTTTGCCTGCTTATAACGCGGATTTGCATCATAAACGTCCCATACAGATTCAACAACTTCCAAAACTGCCTGATGAAACTCTGCCTCACCCGGTGTGCGGGCTTTTAGCCCTTCCATAAAAGTATCTATTCCTGCGTTCATCTTAAATTTGTTTTAATTTTTGAATCTTTAAACCAGTTATACTGTTCCTACAGTTACTCATTTAAATATATTCAAATTTACAGATTTCTTTTTCAACGTATTGAAAATAACGCTAAATCCACCAAACAATATATTCCTGTATTTCAACGATTTAAACTCGCACAAATAGTGTTATCTAACATGTTTTTCCGTTTTAATGATATAAGTCAGAGTTGTGAACGCATGAATTTCATTAAAAACCAAATAATTCAATGCAACGAGCGTAATTTTTTAGAACAAATCTTTGATATCCGCAGGTATGAGAGCGAATAAAGCATTAATTTCGCAGCTAAATTGAAAATGAACGAATACGCTCAAAACTGATGGATTACAATTTCAAAGATATTGAAAAGAAATGGCAACAATACTGGGCCGATAACAAGACATTTAAATCGGAAATAGACCTGTCAAAACCAAAATTCTATTGTCTAGATATGTTCCCCTACCCTTCCGGTGCTGGCTTACACGTTGGCCATCCAGAAGGCTATACTGCTACCGATATCATATGCCGTTACAAACGGGCTAATGGTTTCAATGTACTTCATCCAATGGGCTGGGATGCCTTCGGATTACCTGCTGAGCAATACGCTATCCAGACAGGGACGCATCCAGCCATCACAACACAGAAAAACTGCGATACCTTCCGCCGTCAGATTCAATCGTTAGGATTGAGTTATGACTGGGAACGTGAAATCAACACAACAGATCCAAAATACTTTAAATGGACACAGTGGATTTTTACCCGCCTGTTCAATACATGGTTCGATAAAGAACAAAACAAAGGTCGGTTAATCAGTGAACTTTCAATACCCGAAGATATTAAAATTCAGGGAAAAGCAGCAGTTCAACATTATATTGCCGGTAAACGTCTGGCTTATTACGACAATGCGCAGGTTTGGTATTGCCGTACCTGCCGAACCGTTTGCGCCAATGAAGAGGTGCTAAACGATGGCTCACACGAAAAATGTGGTACAAAAGAGGTTGAACGCCGATACCTGAAACAATGGATGCTCCGGATACCTCACTATGCCGAACGATTACTCGAAGGTTTGGATCAGCTTGACTGGCCGGCCGGCGTTAAAGATATGCAGCGCAATTGGATAGGTCGTTCAACGGGTGCTGAGGTTGATTTTGTGATTGACGATACAGACAAAAAGTTGCGTGTTTATACCACACGTCCCGATACCTTATTCGGTGCCACCTATATGGTGCTGGCCCCGGAACACGAACTGGTAAATGAAATTACCACTGCCGAACAACATGACGCAGTGAAAGATTATATCAGGAATGCTGCATTAAAAAGCGACCTTGACAGAACCGATCTTGCAAAGGGTAAGAGTGGCGTCTTTACAGGTCGCTATGCCATCAATCCAATCAATGGTGCCAAAATCCAGATATGGGTGGCCGACTATGTGTTAATGGGATATGGAACTGGAGCTATAATGGCGGTTCCTGCGCACGACACACGTGACTTCGAATTTGCACAAACATTTAATATACCCATCATTTGCATCCTTGATCCCGGAAAAGCTTCTGAAGAGATACGTGCAAAGGTACTCGCTGGCGAAGCTTGCTGGACAGAAGATGGTGTCTATATCAACTCTTCGAACCCAGCAATCGGTATTGATATTAACGGACTCTCTAAGCAAGAGGGAATCAAAACAGTTACAAACTGGCTCGAAGCAAATGGGCTTGGCGAACCTACCATCAACTATAAACTGCGCGACTGGCTATTCAGTCGTCAAAGATATTGGGGCGAACCATTCCCTGTGATTCACTGGGAAGATGGCGAAGTGAGCGTGCTAAGCGACGAAGAATTACCATTGCCACTTCCAATTGTTGAAAAGTATTTGCCAGGTGAAACAGGTGAATCACCACTCTCGAATGCAGGCGACTGGCTTATTGTCACGGATAAAAACGGACGAAAAGGTCGCCGCGAGACCAATACTATGCCCCAATGGGCTGGTTCGTGTTGGTATTACCTCCGCTTTACAGATCCGAAAAACGATGAAGCACCTTTCAGCAAAGTTGCCGAGAAATATTGGATGCCTGTCGATTTGTATGTTGGTGGTGCAGAACATGCTGTTTTACACTTGCTTTACAGCCGATTCTGGCACAAAGTACTCTTCGATCTGGGTATCGTCTCAACAAGTGAGCCATTCCAGAAGTTATTCAACCAGGGGATGATCCTTGCATTTGCATACGAAACAGCATCAGGTTCGAAAGTTCCTTCAGATAAGGTTGAAGATCGCGATGGAAAATACTTTAGCATTGTAACAGGCGAAGAGCTGAAACAGATAGTCGCAAAGATGTCGAAGTCACTGAAAAACGTGGTGAACCCCGACGATGTAGTTGTCAATTATGGAGCTGATGCATTGCGCTTGTTCGAAATGTTTATTGGGCCACTTGATGCCACCAAACCATGGACCGAAAACGGCGTTAAAGGAGTGTATAACTTTCTGCGGAGGGTTGTGGCATTCTTTGGTGAGATGAACAATATTACCGAAGGCGAAGAATCGAAAGATACTTTGAAGATTCTTCATCAGACAATCCGCAAAGTGAGTGACGACATCCGTGATATGAAATTTAATACCGCCATTTCACAGATGATGGTCTTTACAAATCATTGTTACAAAGCTGGCAAGGTGACTCACGAGACTGCAGTAACTTTCTTTCAGTTGTTAGCGCCTTTTGCACCACATCTTGCTGAAGAACTCTGGGAACTTTACGGAAATAAATCGGTATTGAGCTTCCATCCATGGCCCGTTTTTGATGAATCGTATCTAACTGAAGAGACCTTTGAATACCCGGTTTCATTCAACGGAAAGGCGCGGTTTAAGATTACACTTGCGATCGATTTACCAACAAGTGATATCGAAAAAGCCGTTCTTGCCGACGAACATGCCAACAAATGGATTGAAGGAAAAACGATCGCTAAAGTAATTATCGTACCCAATAAGATTATCAATATCGTTGTGAAATAACAACTGAAATATTTATCTCAAAGAAGCCGGTTATACAATGACCGGCTTTTTTCATAAGCATGAACCGTTAGGTTTATCTTTAAAAATTCAGACATCCTGATCTCTCGCACATTAATTTGTCGCTAATTTGTAGATCAGCCTAAGTTCTGTTCCTGGATAAATGGTTTCGGAATCGGTTAGTAATTCACATAGCTTTTCCACTGCTCGGTTACTT
>Ga0209697_10000676_pt1 | contig 55853 bp, 53 predicted proteins | sample AliMusrvi5mmetaG_FD_184115 | JGI IMG/M metagenome (GOLD analysis project Ga0209697, IMG submission 184115) | Freshwater lake bacterial and archeal communities from Alinen Mustajarvi, Finland, to study Microbial Dark Matter (Phase II) - Alinen... | ecosystem: Environmental > Aquatic > Freshwater...
AACTCGGGCTGGTCTCGCTGGTGGTAACTCATCAGCAACTCCAGCGTCCCATTTGAACCGCCGTATGCGGAGCCGCACGTACGGTGGTGTGAGAGGGCTGAGGGGGCAACCCCTCACCCTACTCGATCGCGCAGCACGATGGGACAATATACGTATGGAATTGTTGATCGTCTCGCTGGCCTCGCTGCTGGCCGGTTTTGTGGACTCGATCGTCGGTGGCGGCGGATTGATTCTGGTGCCGGCCCTGTTTGCCGCTTTTCCCGCCGCGCATCCCGCCACCCTGTTTGGCACCAACAAGGGCGCCTCGGTCTGGGGTACGGCGATGGCAACCTGGCAATATGGCCGCCGCGTCGAATTGCGGTGGCCAGCCCTGCTGCCCGCAGCGCTCGCCGGCTTCCTGGCATCCTTCGCAGGTGCCTGGCTCGTGACGGTGCTGTCGCCGACCTACCTGCGCAAGGCCTTGCCGGCGGTCTTGCTGGCGGTGCTGGTCTATACGTTGGTCAAGAAGGAGATGGGGCGCATCCATGCTCCGCGTCACTCGGGCCTGACCGAAGCCTTGCTGGCCGCGGCCATCGGCGCGGTGATCGGTTTCTACGATGGATTTTTCGGCCCCGGCACCGGAAGCTTTTTGGTCTTCCTGTTCGTGCGCCTGCTTGGCTACGACTTCCTGAACGCTTCGGCGTCAGCCAAACTCATCAACACCGCCACCAACAGCGCGGCGTTGATCCTGTTCGCGTTCAAGGGCCATGTCTGGTGGCACTTTGTTCTGGCCATGGCGCTGTCCAATGTGCTGGGCAGCGTGCTGGGCACGCGACTGGCGCTCAAGCACGGGACCGGCTTTGTGCGCGCCGTCTTCATCCTGGTGGTGGTGGCACTGATCATCAAGACCGGCTATGACGCGTTCCTGCGCTGACTTTATTTGGGTGCGGGCGGCCAGGGCACTTCGGCGACGTTGCGCGGCGTGCCGATCGGCGCTGGCGCCTGCGCCTTTTGCACGGCGATCATGTCCTGCTCGCTTGGGTACTGGTTGAGCAGCCAATAGTCGAAAATGCGCCGCGCGATCGGGGCCGCATTCTGCCCGCCGAAGCCGGCGTTCTCGACCACCATGGCCAGCGCGATCCTGGGGTTTTCGGCGGGGGCGAAGGCGGTGAACAGCGCATGGTCGCGGAAATGCTCATCTACGCGCGACGCGACGTACTTTTCGTTCTGCTTGATCTGCACCACCTGCGCCGTGCCGGTCTTGCCACCGCTGGTGTAACCGGCGCCGCGAAAGGCGGCGGCCGAGGTGCCCTCGAGGTTGACGCCGACCAGCGCGTTCTTGATGACCGCAATGTTGGCGGCCTTGGCAATCACCTCGCCCATGGCTTGCTGCGCGGTGGTGGTCGGCGCATGGGTCATGATGTCCACCACTTCCTTGACCAGATGCGGGCGCATCTTGACGCCTTTGTTGGCCAGCGTGGCGGTGGCCGAAGCGAGTTGCAGCATGGTGAAGTTGTTGTAGCCCTGGCCAATGCCCAATGAGATGGTTTCGCCGGCGTACCACTTTTGCTGGTCGGCCCGCTTGTAGGCCTTGCGTTTCCATTCGGTCGAGGGCAGCAGGCCGCGCACCTCGCCGAAGATGTCGATGCCGGTCAACTCGCCGAAGCCGAAGCGCTGCATCTGTTCATGGATCGTGTCCACGCCCAGATCGTTGGCCAGCATGTAGTAGTAGGTGTCGCAGGACTGGACGATCGAGCTGTACATGTTCACCACGCCATGTCCGCCCTCCTTGTCGTCGCGGAAACGGTGGTTGCCGAACATGAAGAAGCCGGGGTCGGAAAAGGATTGCTCCGGCGTGCGCTTGCCTGTCTCCAGGGCCGCCAGCGCCATGAAGGGCTTGTAGGTGGAACCCGGCGGGTAGGTGCCGCGCAGCGCGCGGTTCAGCATCGGCTTGTCGGGCGACTCGTTGAGCGTCTGCCAGCTTTCGCTGTCGATGCCATCGACGAACAGGTTCGGATCGAAGGTCGGTTTGCTGACAAAGGCGAGGATCTCGCCGGTCGTGGGGTCCAGCGCCACCAGCGCGCCGCGCCGGTCGCCGAACAGTTCTTCCACCATGTGCTGCAGCTTGATGTCGATCGACAGGCGCACCGTGTTGCCCGGCGTCGCCGGGCTGCTGCCGAGCTTGCGCATGGCGCGTCCACCGGCCGAGGTTTCGACCGAATCAACGCCGGTCGTGCCGTGCAGTTGTTCCTCGAAGCTCTGCTCGATCCCGAGTTTGCCGATGTAGTCGGTGCCGCGGTAATTGGCTTCGTCGTCGGATTCGTCGAGCTTTTCCTTCTCCGCGGTATTGATGCGGCCGATGTAGCCGATGACGTGGCTGGCCAGTTCGCCATAGGGGTAGTTGCGGAACAGCCGGGCCTTGATCTCGACACCAGCAAAGCGGTAGCGCTGCGCGGCGAACTTTGCCACTTCCTCGTCGCTCAGGCGCGTGCGCAGCGGCAGCGACTCGAAGCTCTTGGACTCCTCGACCAGCTTCTTGAAGCGGCGCCGGTCGCGCGGCGAGATCTCCAGCACCTGCGACAGCTCGTCGAGCGTCCGTTCCAGATTCTCGACCTTGGATGGCGTGACTTCCAGCGTGTAGGCCGAGTAGTTGGTCGCCAGCACGATGCCGTTGCGGTCCAGGATCAGGCCCCGGTTCGGCACGATCGGCACGATCGTGGTCCGGTTGTTCTCGGCCTGTTCCATCAGGTCGTCGTAACGCACCAGTTGCAGATAGACCAGGCGCGCCGCCACCAGCCCGAAGCACAGGACCACCGCCACACTCGCCACCAGCACCCGCGTGCGAAAGCGCGACAGGTCGGCCTCGACGTTGCGCAGTTCAGTCATGGAGCACTCTCAGGCCGTTGCTGACTTGATCCGCAATCCAGGGTTCGCGTGGCACTGGATGCCGGATCGGGTCCGGCATGACAAACCGGGGCACGGACCGCCTCGAGCTGCGAGCTCGCAAAGACGAATGTGCCACCGTATCCATCACAGCGGCCGATGCGCATCAGGGTTGGGCGCTCGTCTTTGCGGCAGCAGCAGGAGCACGCTGATCGCGGGCCACAGCGCGGACTCCAGTACCGGGGCCAGCAGCAGCGGCCAGCCGGGGAAGGCGCCTCCGGCCATCATGCGCACGCAGAGCTCGATGGCATGCGCCGCTGCAAACAGCGGCAGAACCTGAAATGCCTGCGACGGCGCCCTGAACCACAGCAGACGGCGGTGGATCGCAATCGCCAGGAAACTCAGCACGGTATAGGCCAGCGCATGCTGCCCGAGCATCGCGCCCTGATGCACATCGATCAGCAGGCCAAAGACGAAGGCCATGCCGATGCCGACGCGCTGCGGCTGATGGATGCTCCAGAACACCAGCACGAGCGCCAGAAAGTCCGGCACCCAGGCCGCGCGCCCCCATAGGCCGATGTTCTGCAGCATGTTGAGGGCGATCGCCCCCATGATGCTGGCGGCGATGAAGAAGGGGCTGGCTGGCAGCAGCAGCTGCTGGCCACGGCGCATGATCATTTCTTGACGCCCTTCTTTCCGGCAAGCGCCGGTGCCTCCGGCACGGGACGCGGCGCAACCTGACTGGCGACCGGGCGCAGCACCATCACATGCTCGGCCCCGCCGACCAGGGCCAGCGGCGCGCAACTGATCCGTGCGAAGGCAGAGTCCACCCGGCGTTCGACCTTTTGCACGCGGGCCACCGGCAGCCCGGGCGGGTAGACGCCGTCGACACCACTGGTGGTCAGCAGGTCGCCCACCTGCACATCGGCGTTGGCCGCCATGAAACGGAGTTCCAGCGCGCTGGCGCGCAAGGCCGGGTCGCCAAAGGCCACCGCGCGCGCGCCGGTGCGGGTATTGAGGATGGGAATGGCCTGATCGCGGTCGGTGACCAGCGTCACCTCGCTGAGCATGGGGTAGACCCTTGTCACCTGCCCGAGCACGCCGGTCTCATCGAGCACCGGCGAGCCCGGCGCGATGCCGTCGAGCGCGCCGCGATCGATGATGACCTTGCGCGTATAGGGGTCGGCCGCGTCGTACAGAACCTGCGCCGCCTGCGACGGTGTCGTCACGCGTTCGCGCAGGGCCAGCAACTGGCGCAGGCGCGAATTTTCAAGTGTCAACTGCTCGACCTGATTGGCGCGCTGGGATTGCAGGTCGAGTTTGCGCCGCGCTGCGGCTTCGTTCGCCTGCGAGGTCTTGAGCGATTCCAGATAGGCGGCTCCGCCCTGCGTCAGCAGCACCGGCTGCATCACCAGCCATTGCACCGGGTACAAGACGGTGGCGAACGCGCTGCGCAGCGGCTTGGCGAGCTCGAAACGCGCATCGGCCACCATCAGGAACAGGGCCAGCGCGCTGAAAAACGTCAGCTTGGAAAGAGCCGATGGCCCCTGCCGGAAGAAGGGGGGCGGCGTACCGTCCAGCGTACCCAGTGGCATCGCTGTCCCCGCGGATTATTCGTTGGTGAAAATGGAGTGCAGGCGGTCCATGCGCTCCAGCGCGATACCGCAGCCGCGCACGACGCAGGTCAGGGGATCTTCCGCCACCAGCACCGGCAGGCCGGTCTCCTCGGCCAGCAAGCGATCGAGGTCGCGCAGCAGTGCGCCGCCGCCGGTCAGCATCATGCCGCGGTCGGCGATGTCGGCGCCCAGTTCCGGCGGCGTCTGCTCGAGCGCGTTCTTGACTGCCGAGACGATGTTGTTGATCGGGTCGGTCAGCGCTTCAAGGATCTCGTTGCTCGAGATCGTGAAACTGCGCGGCACGCCTTCGGATAGGTTGCGCCCGCGCACTTCCATCTCGCGCACCTCGCTGCCGGGAAAGGCCGATCCGATCTGTTTCTTGATCGACTCCGCCGTCGGCTCGCCGATCAGCATGCCGTAGTTGCGCCGGATGTAATTGATGATGGCGTCGTCAAAACGGTCGCCGCCGACGCGCACGCTGCCCTTGTAGACCATGCCGCCGAGCGAAATCACGCCGACCTCGGTGGTGCCACCGCCAATGTCGACCACCATCGAGCCGCTGGCCTCGCTGACCGGCAGACCGGCGCCGATGGCCGCTGCCATGGGTTCTTCGATCAGGTAGACGTCGCGCGCACCGGCGCCCAGGGCCGATTCACGGATCGCGCGGCGTTCCACCTGGGTCGAGCCGCACGGCACGCAGATGATGATGCGCGGGCTCGGGCGGAAGATCGAGCGCGGGTGCACCATCTTGATGAACTGCTTGAGCATCTGCTCGGTGACGGTGAAGTCGGCAATCACGCCGTCCTTCATCGGGCGGATGGCCTCGATGTTGCCCGGCACCTTGCCGAGCATCGCCTTGGCTTCCTTGCCCACGGCCTGGATGGTCTTCTTGCCTTGCGGCCCGCCTTCGTGGCGGATGGCGACCACCGAGGGCTCGTCGAGCACAATGCCCTTGTCGCGTACGTAGATCAGGGTGTTGGCGGTGCCAAGGTCGATCGCCAGGTCAGTGGAGAAGTACTGACGGAATGCTCCAAACATTAAGAATCCTCTCGGGCATGGCGGGCGCTTCGACCCGTCATCACCACATTGACTAATTTCATACCGTATATTTCTGGCTGCAAGCTGCGTGTGAACAGGTATCCGGCCAAAGGACAGGATAATACTCCATCCCCTGTAAATACGCTGCTCCACCAAGTCCCACAAGGGGTGTTTTACATTCGGTTTCGAACCAACATTCATCATGTCCCTGACTTCTGCTGATATCGCCCGTATTGCCAATCTGGCCAGACTGGAACTTAAACCGATCGAGAGCGAGCGCATGCTCACTCAAATCAATGGGTTTTTTGACCTGGTCGAGAAGATGCGTGCCGTCGATACCACCGGCCTTGAACCCCTGGCGCACCCGGTCGCCACCTTTCAGGACATCACGCTGCGCCTGCGTGAGGATCGCGTCAGCGAGCCCAACAACCGCGAGGCGAACCAGCGCAGCGCTCCGGCCGTCGAACACGGCCTGTTTCTGGTCCCGAAGGTGATCGAATGAAGAACGACAACACCTCGCTGCATGAGCTTGGCGTGACTGAATTGGCGCGCCAGCTGCGTGAGCGCAAGGTCTCAGCGCTCGAGGCGGCAGGGCATTTTCTGGCGCGCGCGCGCGCGCATGCGCAACTCGGCGCTTTTCTCGACATTGATGAAGACGTGACGCTTGCGCAGGCGCGCGCCGCCGACCAGGCGCTCGCGAGCGGCAGCAAGGCCACCCTGCTCGGTGTGCCGATGGCGCACAAGGACATCTTCGTCACCAAGGACTTTGTCTCGACAGCCGGCTCCAAAATGCTGGCGGGTTACCGCTCGCCCTTTGACGCGACCGTCGTGGCCCGTCTGGCGGCGCAGGGTGTCGTGACCCTGGGCAAGCTCAATTGCGACGAATTCGCCATGGGCTCGGCCAATGAGAACTCAGCGTTCGGCAAGGTGTGCAACCCGTGGGATCAGAGCCGCACACCGGGCGGTTCCTCGGGCGGCAGCGCAGCGGCCGTCGCGGCCGGTCTGGTGCCGGCGGCCACGGGCACGGACACCGGCGGCTCGATCCGGCAACCGGCGTCGTTCTGCGGCGTCACCGGCATCAAGCCGACCTACGGTCGCGCCTCGCGCTACGGCATGGTCGCCTTTGCCTCCAGCCTGGACCAGGCCGGTCCGCTGGCGCATAGCGCCGAGGATTGCGCCTTGCTGCTGTCAGCCCTGTGCGGTCCCGACCTCGATCGCGACTCGACCTCGCTCGATGTGCCGGCCGAAGACTTCACGCGCTGCCTCGCTGATCCCGTTGCCGGTCTGAAGATCGGCGTGCCGCAGGAGTTCTTTGGCGAAGGACTGGCCCCCGATGTGCGCAGCGCCGTCGATGCCGCGCTGAAGGAGTACGAGAAGCTGGGCGCGACACTGGTGCCGATCTCGCTGCCGCGCACCGAACTTTCGATCCCGGTTTACTACATCATCGCCCCGGCGGAGGCGTCGAGCAACCTGAGCCGTTTCGACGGCGTCAAGTTCGGCCACCGCGCCAAGGACTACGTCGACCTGGTCGACATGTACAAGAAGACCCGCGCCGAGGGCTTCGGCGATGAGGTCAAGCGCCGCATCATGATCGGCACCTATGTGCTCTCGCACGGCTACTACGACGCCTACTACCTGCAGGCGCAGAAGATCCGGCGCATGATCGCCGACGACTTTGCGCAGGCCTTCAAGCAATGCGATGTCATCGCCGGGCCGGTCGCGCCGACCGTGGCCTGGAAGCTCGGTGACATGAGCGACGACCCGGTTGCCAACTACCTGGCCGACATCTTCACCTTGCCGGCTTCGCTGGCGGGTTTGCCGGGCATGAGCATCCCGGTCGGCTTTGGCGCCCATCAGATGCCCGTGGGCATGCAACTCATCGGCAACTACTTGCAGGAATCGAAGTTGCTCAACGTGGCGCACCGTTTTCAGCAGGCCACCGACTGGCACGCCAAACGGCCGCAGGGATTTTGAACATGAACACCTCCACTTTGTTGCTGGTGCGCGGTTACGAAGTCGTGATCGGCTTCGAGACCCACGCCCAGTTGTCCACCCAATCCAAGATCTTCAGCCGCGCAGCCATCGCGTTTGGCGCCGAGCCCAACACCCAGGCCTGCGCCGTCGACCTGGCGCTGCCGGGCACGCTGCCGGTGATGAATATCGGCGCGGTCGAGCGCGCCATCCAGTTCGGCCTGGCCATTGGCGCCCACATCGCGCCACGCAGCATCTTCGCGCGTAAGAATTACTTCTATCCCGACCTGCCTAAGGGCTACCAGATCAGCCAGTTCGAGATTCCGGTGGTGCAGGGCGGAAACGTCGAATTCTTTCTCGGCGACGAGAAGAAATCGGTGCGCTTGGTGCGCGCGCATCTGGAAGAAGATGCGGGCAAGTCGCTGCACGAAGACTATGTCGGCCAGACCGGCATCGATCTGAACCGCGCTGGCACGCCACTGCTCGAGATCGTGACCGAGCCCGACATGCGCTCCAGCGCCGAGGCCGTGGCCTATGCCAAGGAACTGCACAAGATCGTCACATGGATCGGCATTTGCGACGGAAACATGCAGGAGGGCAGTTTTCGCTGCGACGCCAACGTCTCGGTGCGCAAGCCGGGCGCGGCCCTGGGTACGCGACGCGAAATCAAGAATCTCAACAGCTTTCGCTTCATGCAGCAGGCGATCGATTACGAGGTACGCTGGCAGATCGAGCAGATCGAGGACGGTCATGCGATCGAGCAGGCCACGGTTCTGTTCAACCCCGATACCGGCGAGACGCGCGCAATGCGCAGCAAGGAAGACGCAGCCGACTACCGCTACTTCCCGGATCCGGACCTGCCGCCGCTCGTGATCGGCGAGGACTGGGTGCAGCGCGTGCGCGCGGCGATGACCGAACTGCCGCGCGTGATGGCGCAGCGTTTCGTCAGCACACACGGCCTGTCCGAATACGACGCCACGGCCCTGACCCAGAGCCGTGCCACGGCGACCTACTTCGAGGCTGCGACGCAGGCCTGCGGCCAGCCCAAGCTGGCCGGTAACTGGATCATGGGTGAAGTGTCGCGCCGCCTCAACGCGGGCGAGATCGACATCGCGCGCTCACCGGTGAGCGCCACGCAACTGGCGCAGCTGATTGCGCGCATCGCCGACGGCACGATCTCCAACAACGCGGCCAAGCAGGTGTTCGATGCCCTGTGGAGCGGCGAGGGGGGCGACGTCGATGCGTTGATCGAAGCCAAGGGACTGCGCCAGATGAACGACAGCGGCGAACTTGAAATGATCGTCGATGCCGTGCTGGCCGCCAACCCGAAGAACATCGAGCAATACCGCGCGGGTAACAGCAAGGCGCTCAACGCGCTGGTAGGGCAGATCATGAAGGGCAGCCAGGGCAAGGCTAACCCACAGCAGGTTAATGACCTGCTGCGCCAGAAACTCGGTTGACTTCGGTCAGCGTGCCTTGCCGGGCGCGCCGGCCTGCATCGACCACAGTTGTTTCAGGCGTACCAGTTCTTCGTCAAAACGCGCGTTCACGCGCTTGATCTCGGCGTCCTGGTCGGCGATGAAGCGTACCTGGATGGCAATGCTCTGGCCGATTTCGTCGATTGCGCGGCGCACCGAGGGCGGTGCCTTGGCCGGGTTCTTCTTGTAGAACTCCATCTCCTCGAGCAGCGGCACGCGCTGGCGTACCAGTTCTTCGGAGCGGCGCATCGCGGCCTGCTTGACGACATCGATCTGCGCCATTGCGCTGGCGCGCTCCGTGTCGTGCACGCCCTTGTTCGGGTAGCGCACCAGCAGCGCGCGGTCGCGCCGTTTCTCTTCGTTCAGGCGCGCCTGCTCTTCCTGCTGCGCGCGCTCCTTGGCTTCGAGCTCAGTGCGTTCCTGCGCGGTCAGGGACGGTCCGACCTTGGCCTTGACCGTGCCGCTCGGGTTGAGTACCTTTTGTTCGCGATCGATGCAATCGGGGATGGGCCGGTCCGATGTCAGGTTGCGGCCCTTGGCGTCGACGCAGGTGTAAATGCCCTGGGTTGAGGTTTGCTGCGCCTGCGTCAGCGTGCTGACCGACAGGCACAGCAGCAGAGCCTGGAGCAGGACCGTGCCGGATGGCGCTGCTCTGCGTGCAATGGATTTCATCATGTTTCGCTTTCTTCCACGCCGTAGCGCTGTCGATAGGCCAGCACGCGCGCATGGTCGGCCGACAGGCCGCTGGCTCGGTGCAATTCCAGATACTGCATCAGATCGGAGAGTTTCGCCACCGCACAAACCTGTAGCCCGAGTTGCTTGCGCACGTAGCCGACCGCACTGTGCGGCACATCCTGCCCGTTCTCCGTTGCCTTTTCCTGCCGGTCCAGCGCGATGATGACCGCATGCGGCTTGGCGCCGGCGGCCTCGATGAGCGCAATCGATTCGCGCGCCGCGGTGCCGGCCGACATCACGTCGTCAACAACCAGCACGCGTCCGCGCAGAGGCGCGCCGACCAGTGTGCCGCCTTCGCCGTGGTCCTTGGCTTCTTTGCGGTTGTAGGCAAACGGGACATTGCGGCCCATGCGCGCGAGTTCCACCGCCAGCGCCGCGCCGAGCGGAATACCCTTGTAGGCGGGGCCGAAGATCATGTCGAATTCAATGCCGCTGCCCAGCAGACGCTGCGCATAGAATTGCGCGAGCTTGCCAAGCTTGGCGCCGTCGTCGAACAGGCCGGCGTTGAAGAAATACGGGCTGATCCGGCCCGCCTTGGTCTTGAACTCACCGAAACGCAGCGCACCGCAATCCAGCACAAACTGCACAAAATCCTGAGCCAGCGCATCCTGTGCGGGGGCGGCTCCGGTTCTTGTGGCGACACACTCTGACATGGGGATTCCTTGTTCTAATTAGTAGCATTTTTTAGACGACTAAAAAGTGCTGTTTTACGATCTATTTCGCGTAGCATCTACTAACTTAGCGAATTTGTCACGATTTTGTAACAGAAAAAGCATCGTTTCCTATCAACGCTAAGCACGTAAGCGCGCACTAACTTATCTTGCCTTCACGTCACATTTTCCCATAAAAGCCAAGAAAATCGTTACAACGTTGCTAGATACAAGCGCCTCGATAGTCGCCATTCGCTGAGAGCATCCTTGCTACCTCGCAAAATCCACCGCGACAGCTAGACGTAAAAGCCCCACCTCGCCTATAGCTGTCCGATTTTCTGAGCCAATTTACGTGTGGTCCCTTTTCGTTTTGTCTCAAAAGCTCTAGGAACCAAGCTCGTAATTTCTTCATAAAGCTTAAAAAGGAACGTAACTCTGCTCATATCGTCATTACTTCCGCTATAACCGTAAGCCTTATCAACCGCCCGATCTAGCGATTTATGTGCTTTTACTAGAGAAGCCGGCATTGCCCCATTAACATACATTGCGCCTAAAGATGAATGTAAATTCAACGCTATACATCTCTCTTCCTCTTCTTTTCTAGCATCCAATACGGACTTAGCAGCCAGCTCGATTCCATCAATCAACGCCGCAGCGACAGCAGCTGGAAATGGGAAATTGTTATAAACAATCTTATTAGAGTAGCGAAAATCACTCTTAATGCGCCCACACACAGACCTGACCCAAGCCATATGTATAGCGCTAGTTAGAATTCCAAAGTCGAACAAAGTAGCATTCTGAAGCATCGAATTCGCGTTCGTACATATAACTTCAGCACCAAAAAACCCAAATGGAATATAGCGCCTATTTTCACTTGTATGAAGTGGAATTAAGACATAAGAATTCTTTGTATGTCTTATTTCACCAAATAAATATGCGTAATCAGCCAGCTCCCGAGTTTGCTTTTTATCGCTACTCAAACGCATATCCCGCACTCTAGCAATTCGTTCCTTTAATACCTTAGACGCTCCTCTTTCCTCTGCCGTACTATCGACTAACCAAAAACAATATCGCTCCGTATTGCTAATAAATTCTTCAGCACCCAATAGTCTTCGAATGTACTTTGCCGCAACTTTATCAGTCAGCCTAACTGCTTCAGCCTCTTCCTTTGTTAAGATTAAGTGACCACCATCCGTTGGTTTGCTGCCATAAACCATTTCCTTAAAAATTGGGGAAATCGGACCTCTTCGCTTTTCTAACAAAATGCTATCTGCGTCTAACAAATAAGCGTTTATCTGAACGACACTTTTCGCCGTTGGTTCCGCATCGATGTCGTCATAACTAAAGATAACTTTCCGCTTCCTAGAAAACAGCGCAAAACCTATAACCACGCAATGAACCGCCGCGACGCCTTTTCCTTCGTTGCTCCACTTAAATGTCCTATGCGCGAAGTTAATAACAATTCCGCGACTTGCTAAACTTCGCCATAACAACGCCGGTTGTTCCCCTTGTGTTATGCTGTTAGTTGATACAAAAGCACATTCTATAGTGGAGTTTTTCTGAATATAAATAGAGCACTTTTCGTACCACGCACAGACATAGTCAAGTACGCCGCTGCCTTGTAACGCGCCAAATGCTAAAACCAAATCGTCCTTCTGCTTTGCTGTCTGAAGACTTGATCCAACAAATGGTGGATTACCAAATACGTAACTACACTCTGTCGCATCCAGAAAGTCGTTCCAATCTATTCGCAACGCATTAGCAACTATTACGTGAGGCGTATCCGTAAGTGGAATTGTTGCCCGAGTTGTGCCAAAAATCTCTGCTGCCTTCTCGTTCATCTGATGATCTGTAATGTATAGAGCAACCCGAGCAATATGTGCCGCTGCCTCATCAATTTCTATTCCGTAAAACTGCTTAAGCCTCACCCGACACAGCTTAGAAACATCAACCAAACCAATCTTCCGAATTTCGAATAACTCTCTAATCAGATCGAACTCAAGTTTTCTCACTTCCCTATAAGCGATTACAAGAAAGTTTCCGCACCCACAAGCTGGATCCAGAAACTTAAAACTTGGCAGTTTCTCATACAAAACCTTTAGTCTGCTCTTGCTATTTGTGCGCTTCGCAGCTTCGAACTCGCCTCGAAATTCGTCCAGAAATAGCGGACCAATCACGCGCAAAATATTTCTTTCGCTCGTATAGTGCGCCCCCAATTCTCTCCTTGTTGCCTGCCTTTTTTCGTGTTCGTTATGCTTCTCAAGCACACCCTGAAACATTGCGCCGAAAATCGCGGGCGAAATTCCACTCCAATCCAAAGTCGCACAAGAAATCAATAAGTCCCGCAGCTCCACATTAAAAACCGGAATTCTTGTTCGTTCAGAAAACAAGTTACCATTTATGTACGGAAATGCCTTTAGATTGTCCTCAAGCGTAATCAGTCTGTCCGCTTCTGCCGTATTCAGCACGTCGAAAAGCTCGCCAATAAGCTGTCCCACGTTGCTGCCATCCTCTTTAGCACCTTCAACGAAACGCCGAAATTGTCCGTTATCCCCAAATATTCCCGTGTCGTCCGCAAATAAGCAGAAGAGCAAACGTGTCAGAAATACCTCTAAATCCCTACCCTTAAAATTGATCTGTATTAGTGCTTCGTGTAGCTTAGAAATTGTGTAAGCGGCACTTCTGTCTATCTCACGTTCTTCCAGAACTACCTCTTGCTTACCCTCGACCAAGAATTTAAACCAACCAGCATTTTTCGGCAAATCCTCGATGCTAGTTTCGTTTGTCTGTTTCGCTGCTAAATCGTGTAAGACAATTCTCCCAAAGTCACTTGTAATGAGATATTTTGGTCGTTCCTCTGGTTTCAGCGCCAAGAAGTATTCCGAAGCTTGAGCATAAGCAGCGACCAAGTCCTTGCCTCTGCTCTTGTGCTCAACGATCAGTAAGCCTGGAATGAAGCTATCAATGCGACCTCTGCCGCCATTCAGCTTCTTAACCTGTTCCTCAAAAATGGTAGCCTCGTACGCCGATATACCAAAGCAATTGTAAAAAGCAGCCCAGAACAGAGTGCCCTCACGCTGTTCGTTTTGCGCATCCCTGAACTGCTTCGAAAAAGCCTGTAGCCGTCTCTTCACTTCTACTGACGATAAACGCGACATCATAGTTGTCCCCTTGCCTGATCACACTATACCCGCTATAGTGCCAGAGTACAAACCTCAAATGGAGCCAACTATGTCGCGTGTTACAGAAATCATTGCCCAGCAGAAAAAGCTAGAAGCCGAGCTAAAGACAGCGATGATCCAAGAGAAATCTGAAGTCCTTAAAGACATAAAAGAGAAGATCAAGCTCTTTGGATTTAAGACGAGCGACTTTAAAGGTCTGCTAAAGTCACGTAAAGCACGTGTAGCCAAAGACCCGAGCGCACCGAAAGTGCCGAGAAAAGCAGTTAAGAAGACCGTTAAAGTTACCTAAATCAGTTCGACCGCCTTGCGTAGCATTTCGTCATTTACGTCGATATACGCCTGAGTTGTTCCGATGTGCTTGTGACCAGCCAAATTCATAAGCACTCTAACGCCTACGCCTTTCGCAGCTAAATTTGTGATAAATGTCCTTCGCGGCGAGTGACTGCTAGCGCCCTCGATTCCCGCATTGCGAAATAGATAGTGCCAAAGTTGCGTAAGCGTGTTCGCCGAAAATCCGTCTGTCTCGCGTTTTTGCGTATAGAACAGCTTCGCGCTGGGTTCCTTTGACGGAACCTGTGCGATGTATCTCTCAAGCTCCTTGCTCAGCTTGTCGCATACATAGACCACTCGTCCTTGCCGACCTTTCGTCTGATCCGCGTCAAGCCGAATTTCCTTGCGTACCTTTCCGTCAGAATCCAAAACATCTTCGAAGCGCAAGCTTGCCGTTTCTCCTACCCTAAGACCACCATAAAACATCGTCAGCAGCATCGCCCTGTTTCTTGCCGCGTGCTTTCGTGTTGAGATGTAATCCAGAACACGACGCAGTTCCTGCGTCGTAAGTGTTTTCGCTTGCTTAGTCATCTTTGTTCTCCTAAATGTAAGAATATCAATGACTTTAGCGTAATACCTTTTGTATTTTTTTCCTACCTTTTTTTGCCTGATTAGTCGCATTAAAAAACCTCAATAAAATCAACGATGTGATCTCATATTTAGCGATAATCAAAGCTAATATGAATTACCTTATATTTACAGAACCATCTACCTACGCAGTTGTATGACTTCCACGTAGAGCTGAAAGAGACCCTATACGCTTCGCAATCTTGCTAAAGCTATAGCAGCGTTCCGATCGTGTCGTTTGTCGTCTATAGCTTGGTTCCGACGTGCTCCTGTCGATCTGCTTTGCTTGCGTTCTTTGTCTCTGTCCGTATATCTCGCTGCTTTTATCAGTTTAATCTCGATAGCATCAGATCCAGTTTGTTTTAGACAAAGCTACGCTAATTAAGCACTAGACAATGCTTATCGTCATCAACCGCAAGCGTCACTCTGGACAGGAATGCTTAACCTAGATCAAGTAAAGATTTCTGAATTCTCTACGATCAAGTTTTTTTGTAATGTAAGACAGCCACTCGCTGTCGATCAAATCCAACTTGTACCTAAATCTATCACTAAGGCAATCTGTATCAGATTTGTAGTTCGGGTTTTGTATCTCAAATTCTCCACTCATCTCCAGAGCCTTTCTCACCAACCTAACAAAATCTTTTATACTCATTTCTGTTGGCTTCCTAACAGCGAAGTGCGTATGTAAGTCAATCAATTCATCCGCGCCTTCGATGATCATAACTATGTCCAAACGCCTGTTAAATCGCTTATACGCTTGCTTATAGACCAGTTTGTTCAGCAAATCCATAAATCTTTTACCAGCATCCTCAAGTTCTATTCTGTTTAAGTGTCTGAAAATTTCCGTGTCGCCGTTCGCCTTTCTCCGTGGTACCGACTTGTAGAAGACCTTTTTCGGCATCAAAGTCAAGCCAAAGTCGAAGTTAGCCTCCAATCCTCCCGATAGCCATTCGACAAGCACGTCCTTTAGAGAGACGTATCCATAGCCTTTTTGAGTGATTTGCTCTCGTATTTCCTTTAGTTCCATACATCTATTTAGTCGAAATCAAAGGAAATGAAATATTTTTCCTTAGGTTGTATAAAAATCCAGACGGCAGTACATTCGAAGTTCTTAATTAACCGGAGATTTGTATGTCTGTATTCTCAAAACTGAAATTTATTACAGCTAAAAGTCAGCGCAAAACTAGCCCTATCATCATCCGTCGTTCTAATCTTTGCTCAAAGATAAATGAGCAAATCGCACTTGTAACAGCGCAATCCACTGGTCAGACGTATCTCGCTAAGAGAATGAAGTGGATTAAGAATAGCGAAACAGGTGAGCGCACGTCCTCAGAATGTAGTAAGCGCGTTAAAGAATGGTTTTGGACCAGTGATAGCGGGAAGATAAACTTATCACTTCGCTACGGAACTACGACACTTTTGCTGAATAGTAAGGGCGCCAACGCAATAGAACTCACTTCGGCTTCCGAGCTTCTACCGACCTTAACCTTGCTTAAGAATTCTGTCGAAAGTGGAGAACTTGATGATGCGATCAACAATGCCAGCGCAAAGCTTCGCGCTGCGTTTGCTAAATGACTTACTATTTGTCTTCGTCAGCTATGATAAATAGTTGATGAAGATTTCTGAAGTCACTAACTTAATCCCACTATTTGTTGCTACCGTTAGTGTTAAAACATCTAACGGTACATCCGTTGTAAAAGCACCAATTCACGCAGATGGAATTTCTCAAGCGGAGCAATTGCTCTCAGCTATATTTGGAGATTCCAGTGTTTATAACGTGTGTCTGAGCGAGGAGTTTGGAACAAAAGTTATGAATTCTGATCAACTAAAACTGAAGAGTTTTGCTGATCAAAAGGCGCTGATTTCGAGTAACGAGAAAAAAGAACGCGCCAGGCAGAAGTTAGTGAAAGCTCAACAAGCTGTACAAAAAGCAAATACCTCGATGCTGACAACCAATAAGTGATAACTATTTATTTGCGTAAGCAGCGCTTAACTGATTTAAGTTATCCAGTATTGCCGCTGCTTTATCTGAGGCATCTTGCTTTACGAAATGAGCATAACGTGTCGTCATCGCAATATTCTGATGACCAAGAAGATGCTGTACTTCTCCTAAACCCATTCCGTTCTGTATCATTGTTGCTGCGAACGTGTGACGCAATACGTGTGGGGTAACATTCCCATTTATTGTGCTTAGTTTTGCTCTTTTTACTGCGGGAGTCATCCAACCAGCACTTCTATTTTTGCCAAATTTTGTCGGGAAAATCTCATCGCTACCGTTAGATTTCCTTCTCTCAAATATTTCCTTTAGCCTTGCTGTAATTGTAAGTGTTGTGTGATTTCCACCTTTGCTGCGTGTTACGTAAATATGACGTTTATCCAGATCAACTTGCGTCCATAACATACTAGCTGCTTCCATAAATCGCATTCCAGTATCCAGTAATAACACCGTTAAGTCGTAATTGTCTTGCTTACATTTCGCAATGTATTCGCTCTTGTTTCTGTACTTTGCGTTTGGGTCCAGAACAGCTAGTAATTTCGTTTGTTCCTCCATTGTTAGCCATCTCGTTTTACCAGCATTAGGCTTAACATTTTCCAATTTCCCGCAATTATGATACTTTTGTATAGCACACCAATTTACAAAAGCATTCCAGTAGCGAATATGTAAATCAATTACAGATAGCTTTATTCCAGCGGCTTTGCGTTTCTCAATTACAGCCTGAATTTCGTGCTTTTCTACTTGTTTAATTGCCTTATCGGCAATTTCTCTGAATTGCCGTAAGTTGTACTCAGCATTATTCTTTGCCGAAGCCGTACCACGTGACTTAATGAAGAGAGCAATTGCCGTATGAAACGACACCATACGCTTATCGTCGAGAACTACGTCGCGTATCAGTTCTGCCTTTCTCTTAGCAAGAATTTGCTCAGCTTCACGCCTATTCGCCGTGTGCGTCGTCTCCGCAACGAGTACGCCCTTGACCGTGAAGCGCATATGCCAAATCTCGTTACGCAGCAACAGACCGTTGTTCTTGCTCATATGATGTGTTTTTAGTGCGTTTTTGTCACGTTTTTGTTACACTCTACGTTATTAGTTTAACGTAGATAATTATAAATAGCAACCGAGATCGTCAATGAAAACGTCAATTTTGTTACGCTTCACGATTTGTAATTGTCTATGTAAAATGACGAAAGAGCAATTTGTATAAAGTAGAAATATTGTGAATAACAACCGCATTAATAAACGTGTGTAGCGAAAGCGATCACTAACTTTAGTCACATTTAACACATAGAGAATTACTTGTTCAAATTAAGCAGCATCAACCTCAACGGCATCCGCTCCGCGACGACCAAGGGCCTGGAGCCCTGGCTGGCCAAAGTCAGTCCCGATTGTATTTGCGTGCAGGAGATCAAGGCGCAAGCCGCCGATGTCCAGGGACGCTTCGAGGCATTGGCCGGTCTGCGCGGTTATTTTCATTTTGCGCAGAAGAAGGGTTATTCGGGCGTTGGCGTCTACACCCGGCACGAGCCAAGCGATGTGCGGGTCGGCTATGGCTCGCATGAGTTTGACGCCGAGGGACGCTACGTCGAGCTGCGCTTTGACACACCCGGCGCGCGGCGCTCCATCATCAGCTGCTATTTTCCGAGCGGCTCGTCCGGAGAGGAGCGCCAGCAGGCCAAGTTCCGCTTCCTCGACGAGTTCTATCCGCATCTGGCGCAGCTCAAGGGCGAGCGCGAGTTCATCCTGTGCGGCGACGTCAACGTGGCGCACCAGCAGATCGACCTGAAGAACTGGCGCAGCAACCAGAAGAACTCGGGCTTCCTGCCCGAAGAGCGCGCCTGGATGAGCAAGTTGTTGAACGAGGGCGGTCTGATCGACGTCTACCGTCACCTGCACCCCACCGCTACCGATGAAGCCTACACCTGGTGGAGCAACCGCGGCCAGGCCTATGCCAAGAACGTCGGTTGGCGGCTGGACTACCACCTGGCGACCGAGGCTTTGGCGCAGGGTGCTCGTTCAGTGGAAATTTACAAGGGCGAAAAGTTCTCGGACCACGCGCCGGTGACGATCGAGTACGACTGGGCTTTATAGCCCGCAGATTTTTCAAATTCGTTCAAGGACGATGTTTTTCTATCGGTTTGGCCGATTAATAGCCATAGCAGCTGGGGCCGCGCAAACTGCATAAGATCGGACTTGTGACATTGAACCATTTGTTCTGGCCGGTCAATCGATCGCGGCCGCGCTGCCGGCTATGAAATTCAGACCGCACGCGTTGTTGCTGGCCTTGGTCCTGTTGTGCCACTGGGCGGGCCTGTCGTGGTTGAGCGAACAGGCGCAGCAGGGCCGGGCGCTGGTTCTGATGACCGATCCGCTCTTCACACGCGTCGTCACCCCTGCGCCCGCGCCCAGGCCCGGGCGGGCGACCGCCCGGCTCGCGCAGGTGGCCGTCGCGGACGTGGCGCCGGCTGACGCAGGGACGCCTGCGGCCACGCCCGAATCAACGGCGGCGAGCGAGGCGGTGCCGCCGCCAGCCGAGCCCGCAGCACCGGCGCCCGATGCTTCGGCGCCGGTTGCGCCCGCGGTCGAAGCGGCTGCGCCGGAGCCGCGTGATGCCGGCGCGTCGCTCGACGGTTGGCCCCTCGATACGCGCGTCTCGTATCAGCTCAAGGGCTATTACCGCGGCCCGATTTGGGGCGATGCACGCGTGCAGTGGCAGCGCCAGCAAAGCCGCTATCAGGTGCGGCTGGACATGACGCTGGCGCTGGTGCTGCGGCTCTCCATGACCAGCCAGGGTGAGGCGACCGACGGCGGTCTGGTGCCGAGCGACTACGAGGAGCGCTTTCTCTGGGGCGTGCGGCGCATGACCTTTGACGGCGGCTATGTCCGATCGATCGACGGCCGCGCCTTGGCGCCAGCTCAGACGCCGCCGCATGCATTGCAGGACACGGCCAGCCAGTTCGTTGAGCTCAGCCACCGCTTTGTCAGCGGGCGCGAGAAGCTCGCGGTGGGGTCCGAAGTGCGTTTCTGGCTGGCGCGGCCTCAGGGCACGTCTCTGTGGACCTACGACGTGGTGGCCGAGGAAACACTGCAGACGCCCGAGCTTGGGCCGGTGCAGGCTTTTCACCTGCGGCCGCGACCGATCGCGAACCCGGCCGGCGAAATTACGGCCGAGATCTGGTTTGCGCCGAGCCTGCAGTACCTGCCGGTGCGCGTGCGCATCGCTCTGGGCGGTGACAACTTTGTGGATCTGATAGTTGATCGCATCGAGCAGGGCGCGCCGCCGCCGCGGCCTGCGGTCGAGCCGATGAATCCCTGAGCTGCATAGGGCTGGCCGGGTGTCAGCCTTTTCCGAGTCCGATGGGAGCCGGCGCCATCGATACGATGCGCGTGTACAGCTGGTCATAAACCGGATCGCGCGGCGTCCTTCCGCCGATGGGGTCGCAGTTGGTGGCAAATGCGGCGTCCAGTTCCTTCCAGTCGGACTCGGTCAAGACCTTCATCGCCGCCGGAATGATGACGGTCTCCTCCAGACGCATGTGCTCCAGATAGAACGCCAGGTAGCGCCGGCTCGCCGCTTCGAAGGCCAGGCGTCTCGACTCACCAATCAATTCCCATGCCTGCAGCAAGTGGCTGAGTTCGCGCACGGCTGACTCACCCTGGTCATGATCACGATCGAGGCGCCCGATCAGTTCCGCGGTATCGGGAGACCGGCGCGCCACCGGCGGAAACAGAAGTCCGGACTCTTTCGGGTGATGCAGACGCTCGGGGAATTCATCGATGTAGAACAGCATGGCCGACAGGGTGGCAAAGAAATTGTGCGGATCCTGTCCTGGGCCACGCTCGACCAGCATGCCGAAGGAGCGCAGCATCGCAGCGAGGCTGCTGTGCTCGTCGCGGATGATCTGGATACTGGTTGGCACCATGGCGCTCACTCCGGTTTGTTGGCGAAGTCCAGCGGCAGGCCGACGTAGTTTTCGGCGATGGTGCGTGCACCGGCCTCGCTGTGGACGAGGTAGTCCAGTTCAGCCTCCTGGAACTTGGCGACGATCGGACCGTCGCCAGGAAAGCGGTGCATCAGCTGCGTGAACCACCAGGAAAAACGCTCACCCTTCCAGACGCGCTTGAGGCAACGCTCGGAGTAGGTGTCGATACCTGCTTGCGTCTTGTCCTGGTAGAACTCGATGAGGGCGTTGGCCAGATATTTGACGTCCGTCGCTGCCAGATTGAGCCCCTTGGCGCCGGTGGGCGGCACGATGTGGGCGGCGTCGCCGGCCAGGAACATGCGGCCAAAGCGCATCGGCTCGGTGATGAAGCTGCGCAGTGGCGCAATGCTTTTCTCGATCGACGCGCCGGTGATCAGCCGGTCGCGGCCCTGTTCATCCAGCCGCAGGCGAAGCTCTTGCCAGAAGGCGGCGTCCGTCCACTCGTCGACGGTCTGGGTCAGGGGAACCTGCAGGTAGTAGCGGCTGCGTGTTCTGCTGCGCTGCGAGCACAGGGCGAAGCCGCGCGGGCTGTTGACGTAGATCAGCTCCTCATTCACCGGCGGGGTATCCGACAGCAGGCCGAGCCACCCGAACGGGTAGACCTTTTCAAACTCGGTAATGGCGCCCCGCGGCACGCTGGCGCGGCAGGCGCCATGAAAGCCATCGCAGCCGGCAATGAAGTCGCATTGAATCTCGTGCGCCTGACCATCCTTCTCATAAGTCACCCTGGGCTTGTTTCCATCAAAGTCATGCACCGCCACATGCTGTGCTTCATACACCGTGGGCAGACCCGCCGCAGCGCGCGCGTCCATCAGATCGCGGGTCAGTTCAGTCTGGCCATAAACCATCACGTTCTTCCCGCCGGTGAGGCGATGCATGTCGATGCGATGGCGTTGGCCGTTGTAGAGCAATTCGATGCCGCCATGCACCAGTCCTTCACGGTGCATGCGCGCGCCCACGCCCGCCTCGTCGAGCAGGTCAATGCAGACCTGCTCCAGAATGCCGGCACGGATGCGCGTGAGCACGTGGTCGCCGGTCTGGCGTTCCACAATGACGGCATCGATCCCTGTCTTGTGCAACAGTTGTCCGAGCAGCAGACCGGAGGGACCGGCGCCAATGATTGCAACCTGTGTACGCATGGTTTATTCCTCAGTGCTGGCGGGGTCGGGCGCGGCTGGAATCATGCTCTGCCGCGCCACACCCAGCAGCTTGTCCAGCAGCGCCGGCTGCTCCTGCAGGCTGGCGGCGCTGCCCGTGTAGACCACCGTGCCACGGTCGAGCACGGCCGCCGTGTCCGAGATCGCCAGAATGGCCTGCGGATGCTGTTCGACGATGATGGCCGAGAGCCCCTCGTCGCGCGTGATGCGCCGGATGGCGCGCAGCAACTCCTGCACGATGATGGGCGCCAGCCCCTCGCAGGGTTCATCGAGCAGCAGCAGCGTCGGGTTCAGCACCAGGGCGCGGCCCAGCGCCAGCATCTGCTGTTCACCACCCGAGAGCTGGGTGCCCAGATTGGCCTTGCGCTCGGCCAGCCGGGGAAACAGCTCGTAAACGCGCTGCGGCGTCCACGGGCTGCTGGGGCGGCCGGAGCGTGCCGGTCGCATCACGGCCGTGAGGTTTTCATCCACGGTCAGCGACTTGAAGATGTTGCGCTCCTGCGGTACCCAGCCGATGCCCGCCGCGGCGCGCTCGTGCGAGGGCAATCGGTGCAGCGCCACGCTGGCGGCTGGCGCACCCAGCGTGATCGTGCCGCCATGCTGTCGCGTGGCACCGGCCAGGGTGTTGATGAGCGTGGTCTTGCCAGTGCCGTTGCGCCCCAGCAGGGCGAGCGTGCAGCCTTCGTCGATGCGCAGCGAGATGCCGTGCAGCACCACCGCCTCGCCGTAGCCGGCGCTGAGGTCTTCGATTTTCAGCAGCTCAGCCATGGTGCCGGCTTCCCATCGCCGCAATGGCGTCGTTGATCTCGTCGCCATGGCCGAGGTAGACGGCCTTGACCCGCGCATCGCCGGCGATCTGCTCAGGCGCGCCTTCTGTCAGCACCGTGCCGTTGACCAGCACCGTCATGAACTTCGAGAAGCTGAACACCAGATCCATATCGTGTTCGATCAGCAGAATGGACACATCGGCCGGCAATGCGGCTACTGTTTGCAGCAATTCTTCACGCTCACCTGCGGGAACACCGGCAACCGGCTCATCGAGCAGCAGCACGCGCGGCCGGCAGGCCAGCGCAATGGCGATTTCCAGCAGACGGCGCTTGCCATAGGCCAGCACCCGGGTCTGCTGATCCATCACCGCGGTCAGGTGGAACTGCTCCAGCAGCTGTTCGCAGCGCTCGATCACCCGGGCCGAGGCGCCCAGGGCCTGCCACCATTTGCCGCCCAGACCCTGCTGCTGCGACACCACCATGGCCAGGGTCTCCAATGGCGTCAGGGTATCGAACAGCTGGTTGATCTGAAAGGTGCGCACCATGCCGCGCTGCACGCGCTGATCGGGCGCCAGGTTCGTGATGTCTTCCCCTTCCAGAATGATCCTCCCAGCTGTCGGCTGCAGAACCCCGGTGAGCAGGTTGATCAGCGTCGTCTTGCCGGCCCCGTTGGGGCCGATCAGGGCATGGCGCGCGCCGCGCGCGAGGTTCAGCGTGACGTTGTTGGTGGCAGCGATGCCGCCGAAGCGCATCACGAGTCCCTGCGCCGACAACACTGGCTCGCCGCCGCTCATGTTTTGCCTCCAGTGGCCGCACGGCGCCACCAGGTCCATGGCCGTATCAGGCGCTCGCGCCCGACCGACACCAGAACCACGAGGAAGAAACCAATCCAGAACGTCCAGTACTGCGGCGTAATGCCGGAGACGAAGTCCTGCATTAGCTTGAACACGATGGCGCCGGTCACGCCGCCGTAGAGCCAGCCCACGCCGCCAATCACCAGGATCAGCATGACGTCGGCCGAGCGATGAAATTCGAACACGTCGAGCGATGCAAAACCGGTGGTCTGCGCCAGCAAGGCGCCGGCGGCGCCCGCCGCTGCCGCCGCCACGGTGTAGACCAGCGACAAGCGGCTGTTGACCGCAATGCCGACGGCCATCGCGCGCAGGCGGTTGTCGCGAATCGCCTTGAGCGTCGCGCCGAATGGAGAGCGCACCAGCCGCCGCGCCACCACGAAAACCACGAGCAGGACGGACATGGAATACCAGGCCGCCGTCTGACCGCCCAGGTCAAAATCGAAACGGCCCAGTAGCGAACCCATGACGACGCCCTGCAGGCCGTCGGCACCGCCGGTCAGCCAGTCGAGCTTGTTGGCCAGTTCCATCAGAATCAGCCCGACGCCCAGGGTGACCATCAGGCGCGTCAGGTCGGTGCCGCGCAGGATGGTCGCGCTGCAAACGGCACCGAGCACGGCCGCCGCCGCAACACCGACCAGCAAACCCAACAGGGGGTCGGGCATGACCAGTTTGGCAAACAAGGCCGCCGCGTAGGCGCCCATGCCGAAGAAGGCCGCGTGCCCCAGCGACACAATGCCGGAGAAGCCCAGGATCAGGTCGAGCGCCACGGCAAACAGCGCGACGATGGCAATCTCGTTGATGATCAGCGCCTGGCGCGGCAGCAGCCAGGGCAGGGCGAAGGCCAGTGCCCACAAGGGGTATTCCCAGCCGCGCCAGCGTCCGGATTGCAGCAGGCTGTTTTGAGCGCCGACCATCACCTGCCTCCTTTGCGCACGAACAGCCCCTGGGGCCGCCACACCAGGATCAGGATCATCAGGCTGTAGACGATGAAGCCGCCCATTTTCGGGATGTAGTACTTGCCCGCCACGTCAGCAATGCCCAGCAGCAGCGCGGCCAGCAAGGGGCCGGTGATGCTCGAGGTTCCGCCAACCGCGACCACGATCAGAAAGTAGATCATGAACTTGAGCGGAAAGCTCGGATCGAGCCCCAGCACCTCGGCGCCGAGCGCACCGCCCAGGCCGGCCAGACCGGAGCCCACGGCAAAGGTGCCCAGAAAGACGTGGTTCACGTTGATGCCCAGACCGGCAGCGACGCGCTGGTCGTCCACTGAGGCGCGCAGGCGGCTGCCAAAGCGGGTCCGGGTGAGCACATGCTGCAGACCCACCGTGAGCGCCGCGCACAGCGCGATGATGAACAGGCGGTAGTGCCCCATGCCCAGCATCCATGCGCCTTCGCCCAGCTCGGTGCGCCCCTTGAGCCATTGCGGCAACTGCACCATCTGCTGGCTCGATCCAAGGAAGTAGTCCGCAGTCGCCACGGCCATGAAGGTCAGGCCGATGGAAAACAGCACCTGGTCCAGATGGGGCTTGTGGTACAGCGGGCGGTACAGCGTGCGCTCGAGCAGCGCCCCGAGCAGCGCCGCGCCGGCAAAGGCCAGCGGCAGGCAGGCCAGGAAAGGCACGCCCAGCCGTTGCATCAGCAGCACCGTGATGTAGCCGCCGAGCATGGCAAATGCGCCGTGCGCCAGGTTGATGAAGTTCATCAGGCCCATGGTGACGGCCAGACCCACCGCCAGGATGAACAGCAGCATGCCGTAGGCGATGCCATCGAAGAGGATGGTCAACATGTCATGTTCGAAGCCCGTGTCCTTTATGAACCGGCGCTGGTCGGCCGGGACTGGACAGCTTACTTGTTCTTGCCGGGATCCTTGACGTCCTTGATGGTGTCAAATTCGACGTTGTAGAGTTGGCCATCCTGCTTTTGCACCTTGCGCAGATAGATGTTCTGCACCACGTCGCGGGTCTGCGCGTCGATGAACATGGGGCCGCGCGGGCTCTCGAAGATCTGGCCTTTCATCGCCGCCAGCAGGGCGTCGCCGCCACCCTGACCCTTGGTCGCCTTGAGCGCTTCGTAGATCACGCGCATGCCGTCATAGCCGCCCACGGCCATGAAGTTGGGGCGCAGGCCCTTGTTGGCCTTTTGAAAGGCGTCGACAAACTTCTTGTTCAAGGCCGAGGGGTGCGCCGCCGAATAGTGGTGCGAAGTCACCACGCCCAGGGCGCCGTCACCCATGTCATTGAGCTGGTCGTCGTCCGTGACATCGCCGGTGCCGATGAGCTTGATGCCCGCCTTGTCCATGCCGCGCTCGAGGAATTGCTTCATGACTGCCGCGCCCGCGCCGGATGGCACGAAGACAAAGAGCGCGTCCGGCTTGAGGTCGCGCACCTTCTGCAGGAAAGGCGCGAAGTCGGGGTTGCGCATCGGAACGCGCAGCGACTCGGCCACCTGTCCGCCATTGAACAGAAAGCGCTCCACAAAGTACTTTTCGGCATCGAGCCCGGGACCGTAGTCGCTCACCAGCGTCACGACCTTCTTGATGCCGTTCTTGGGCGCCCAGTCGGCCATGCTGACCGCGGCCTGGGGCAGCGTGAAACTGGTGCGCACGATGTAGGGCGAGGCTTGCGTGATGCTGCTCGTCGCTGCGGCCATCACGACCAGCGGCGTCTTCGACTGTGTGGCAATCGGCGCGGTGGCCAGGGCCGAAGGGGTGATGCCAAATCCGGCCAGGACGTTGACCTTGTCGTTAACGACCAGTTCCTGCGCCAGGCGCTTGGTCACGTCAGGAATCGACGTGTCGTCCTTGACGATCAGCTCAACCTTGCGGCCACCGACGGTGTCGCCGTTCTGGGCCATATACAGCTTGACGGCGGCTTCGACCTGACGTCCCGTGCTGGCCTGCTGACCGGTCATGGGCAGGATCAGGCCGATCCTGAACTTGTTGTCCTGCGCATGCGCCTGCATTGCGGCGAAGGCCAGGGTGGCAAGCGCAGCGGCGCGCAACAATGATTTCTTGTACATGTCTTGTCTCCTGTCACGAAATTCTGTGAACTGGTCTTTTGCGTAGTATGAAGGCAAGTCAAGCCCTCGGCACAGCTAAAAACCCGCTTCTTGCTATAACAAATCCGAATACCCACCGGTCACCTTGCCGGTTTGCCACCAAGGCTGCGCGCAGGCGCTGCGGCCTTCAGCCACCCCAGACTTCCTGCGCCGTTTCGATCACCAGCCGCAGTTTGGCGCGCTGCGCCTCCACCGCGATATCGTTGCCGTGCACGGTGCTCGAGAAGCCGCACTGCGGCGACAGCGCCAGCTGCTCCAGCGGCGCATAACGGGCCGCCTCATCGATGCGGCGTTTGAGCACGTCCTTGCTTTCCAGCGTGCCGAACTTGGTGGTCACCAGGCCGAGCACGACGGTCTTGCCCTTGGGCAGGTAGCGCAGCGGCTTGAAGTCGCCGCTACGGTCGTCGTCGTACTCCATGAAATAGGCGTCCAGGTCCATTTCCTGAAGCAGGGCTTCGGCGACCGGTTCGTAATTGCCGCTGGCGGCATGGGTGCTCTTGAAGTTGCCGCGGCACAGGTGCATGGCCAGCAGCATGCCCGGCGGCTTTTGCGCCACGACGAGGTTGATGAAGCGGGCATAGCGATGCGGCAATTCATTCGGGTCATCGCCGCGGCTGCGCGCCGCTTCACGCATCCGGTCGTCGCACAGATAGGCCAGATTGGTGTCGTCCATCTGGACATAGGTGCAGCCGGCTGCGGCCAGGCTGCGCAACTCGTCGCCGTAGGCGTTGGCGACATCCTGGTAGAAATCGGGATCGAGCTCGGGGTAGTGCTGCTGGCTGATGCCGGCGCGTCCGCCCCGGAAGTGCAGCATGGTGGGCGAAGGAATCGTCACCTTGGGGGTGTTGGCCGCAGACACCCGGCTCTTGAGGTACTGGAAGTCGGCCAGCTGGATGTCCTTGACGTGGCGCACCTTGTCGATCACGCGCATGACCGGCGGGGCCAGCTCCTGGGTGCCGTCCGGGCGCTCGATGGTGATCGGCACATCGGTCTTGACGCCGCCGATTTGCTCCAGGAAATCGATGTGGAAGTAGGTGCGGCGAAACTCGCCGTCGGTGATGCTCTTGAGGCCCACATCCTCCTGGAACTTCACGATCTCCGCGATCGCCTGGTCTTCCACGGCGCGCAATTGTGCTGCGGTGATCAGGCTCCGGGCCGCCTGTTCGCGCGCGTCGAGCAGGTACTTGGGGCGCAGAAAGCTGCCGACGTGGTCATAGTGGGCCGGCAAGCGCAGGGTTGATGCAGTCATTTTTTTGTCTCCTTGGGGGTGTGGGGTTGCTAGGTTCACGCGGCATTCAACTGCTGCTCGAGCCCGTGCAGCACCTGGTAGCAGGGCAGCACGCTGGCCACGCTGCTGTTGCTTTCGCGGCCTTCGCGGATGGCGGCGAAGAACTCGCGGTCCTGCAGCTCGATGCCGTTCATGGACACGGCCACCTTGCTGACGTCGATCTTTTCCTCCTTGCCGTTGAACAGGTCGTCGTAGCGGGCGATGTAGGTTGCGCTGTCGCCGATGTAGCGAAAGAAAGTGCCCAGGGGGCCGTCGTTGTTGAAGCTCAGGCTCAATGTGCAGATCGCGCCGCTGGCCGCCTTGAGCTGGATGCTCATGTCCATCGCGATGCCCAGAACCGGGTGGATCGGGCCCTGGACCGCATTCGCCTTAACCACCGGGCTGCCGCACTGGTACGCGAACAGGTCAATGGTGTGGGCCGCGTGGTGCCACAGCAGGTGGTCGGTCCAGCTGCGTGGCTGGCCCAATGCATTCATGTTGCTGCGCCGGAAGAAGTAGGTCTGCACATCCATCTGCTGGATGTTGAACTTGCCGCTCGTGATCTGCTGGTGGACATGCTGGTGGCTGGGATTGAATCGGCGGGTGTGGCCGCACATCGCGACCAGGCCGGATGTTGCGGCAACACGGACCACCTCTTCGCCATCCCGGAGCACATCGCACAAGGGAATCTCCACCTGCACATGCTTGCCCGCGCGCAGGCAGGCCAGGGTTTGCGACGCGTGCATCTGTGTCGGCGTGCACAGGATGACCGCATCGACCTCCTTCAGGGCCAGGCTTTCGGCCAGGTCCGTGCTCACGTGGTGGATGCCGTACTTGTCGGCGATCTCTTTTGTCTTGCCGAACTCGCGGCCGACCAGGGACACGACTTCAACGCCCTCGATGTTACGAATGCCGTCAAGGTGTTTGATGCCGAAGGCGCCGGCACCCGCCAGGGCGACTTTGATCGGTTTGCTCATGGTTTTAATCCTGATGATTGCGGAGGGAGTTCACGGCAGGCCTGTGCGCAAGCCCGGGCAGACCCTGCCCTGACCGACCCTGAGCCTGCATTACTGATTTTCAAGGATCAGATGCCCGACGGCCGTATTGCTCGCCGGCACATGGTAAAAGCGGTGCGCGACTCGGGGCGGCTTGCCCCCGGCGACATCGGCCATGGCGCCACGGGCGATGAGCCACATCACCAGTTCCACGCCTTCGCTGCCGGCTTCGCGCACGTAGTCGATATGAGGCAGCTTGGCCGCCGCAGCCGGATCGGTTATGAGCTGATCAAGCCACGCGTTGTCCCACTCGCGGTTGATCAGACCGGCGCGAGGCCCCTGCAGCTGGTGGCTCATGCCGCCCGTGCCCCAGATCTGCACGTTCAGGTCTTCGTCATAGCTCGCCACCGCCTTGCGGATCGCCTGACCCAGGTTGAAACAGCGTTGACCGGATGGCACCGGGTATTGAACGACGTTGACGGCGAAAGGAATAACCGGACACGGCCATGCCACGGGCTCGCCAAACATGAGCGACATGGGCACGGTCAGGCCGTGGTCCACTTCCATCTTGTTGACGATCGTCAGGTCAAAGTCCTGCTGGATCACCGAGTGCGCAATATGCGATGCCAGTTCCGGATGCCCGATCACCTTGGGCACCGGGCGCGGGCCGAATCCCTCGTCTGCCGGGATGAATTCCGCCGCCGTGCCAATTGCAAAGGTGGGGATCATGTCCAGGCTGAAGGCGGTGGCGTGGTCGTTGTAGACCAGGAAGATGACGTCGGGCCGGTTCTGCCGGATCCATTGCTTGGAGAACTCGTAGCCCTTGAACACCGGTTGCCAGTACGGCTCGCCGGTCTTGCCCAGATCGATTGCGGCACCGATGGCCGGCACGTGGGAGGTATAAACAGAGGCGGTGATGCGTGCCATGATCAGGAAGCTTTCCGGCCGGCCTGGCCTTGCGGTTGGTGCCGGGCCTGGGCATCGCCATCCTCGCCGATGCGGCGATTGCCCTCGATCGAGCGGCCGCCATTGATCATCATGGCCCGGTATTCATCCTCGTTCATGCCGGTCATGGAGCCCGCCATCTGCTGAAAGCTCTTGCCGTGGGTGGCGCCGATCTTGGCCAGGAAGTAGATGTTGCCCCCCAGTGCCATGGCGCGGTTCAGGTCCATGTCGAGCACAGCCTGCTTCTGTTCCTCGGTCATCGGCCACTGGTCCAGGTAGGCGCGTTGATCGGCCTTGAAGCGTTCCCGGTTTTCAGCCTTCATCAGGCTCATGCAGAACTGGTTCAAGTGGTAGCCTTTGCGGCTCTGCTCGGCATCAAAGATGATCGTGCCGGGAATGTCCTTGTAGGGTTTGTCAAGTCCCATGGCTAACTCCAGTACAGGCGGTTCGGATTCTCCACCAGTAGTTTGTGTTGCAGCGCCGGGGTGCGCGCAATGTGAGGAATGAAGTCCACCAGCAGGCCGTCGTCCGGCATATGGTCTTTCAGGTTGGGATGGGGCCAGTCGGTGCCCCAGAGCACGCGATCCGGAAATTCCTCGACGATGGCGCGCGCAAAAGGGATCACGTCGGTGTACGCATTCTGTTCTCCGTTGAGCGCTTTCGGGCCGCTGACGCTTAACCGCTCGGGACAACTGACCTTGCTCCAGACATTCGGATGCTCGCGCATGAACCGTCGGAACAGTGAAAACTGCGCGCCATCTACCGGCAGCGATACATCGGGCCGGCCCATGTGGTCCACCACCACCGTGGTGGGCAATGCGGTGAAGAAGTCCCACAGCTCGGGCAGGTCAACGGCCTCGAAGTAGATCACCACATGCCAGCCCAGGGGCTGGATGCGCGCGGCGATTTCCTGCAATTCATCCTTGGGCGTGAAATCGACCAGGCGCTTGACGAAATTGAAGCGCACAGCGCGCACACCCGCCTCGTGCATGGCTTGCAGTTCGGCGTCGGAGACGCTGCGCCGGACCGTGACGACGCCACGCGCCTTGCCCTTGGCGTGCAACAGCGCGTCGACCAGTGCCCGGTTGTCGGCACCGTGGCAGGTGGCCTGCACGATCACGTTCTTCTCGAATCCGAGATGGTCACGCAGCGCGAACAGCTCCGACTTCGATGCGTCGCAGGGTGTGTACTTCCGCTCGGGCGCATAGGGAAATTCAGCACCGGGGCCAAAGACGTGGCAATGCGCGTCGACGCTGCCGGCGGGCAAGGTGAACCGAGGCCTGGCGGGACCCGCATACCAGTCCAGCCATCCCGCAGTCTTGGCGAAATCGCCCGTGGTCGGCTTGCTCATCGTTCAATCCTTGCCCTGGTTCTGATTTACTTGCATGGCGTGGATTCTGTGGCCAAACATATGCCGGGGTAAATCCAAAGGGCAACTATCAGATATTGAAAATCAGCATACGTGAGGATGTCGGACTGGTCATCTGCGGTCCGCTTGCGCAGCGATGTCGACCCTTGCGCCTCCGACTAGGTAGTTTCCCTTGCGTAGTTTCCACACGCGGGGTATCCCTGCGGCTTCCTAGAATGGGTTTCGGCAATTTCCGGCAACCCGTGCAAGCATTGTGCAAAGTGATTTGAGTTGGACCTGGGTCCAAGCGAGGTAAATGACATATGAATAACATGAATCTGGTCAGAGGCCTGGTCCTCATGGCCGTAGCCCTGCTCTTTGGCATCGGGTCGTTGAACTACCAGATCGGCCAGTTCAGCCGGTCCGGCCCGGGCCTGTTTCCGCTGATGGTGAGCTGCATGCTGTTCCTGATCGGCCTGATCAGCGCGGTGCGCTCGCGCTTCGTCAAGCCCGTGCCCCTGAGCTACAACGCCAGGAGCATCTTCTTCGTCCTGCTGGGCCTGTGCGGGTTCGCATTGATCTCGCAGCACCTCAACATGATCGTCGGCATCGTGTTCCTGGTGTTTTGCGTCTCAGGTGCCGGCACTTCGTATTCTGTCGTGCGCAACCTCAAGATCTCGGCAGGGCTGATTGTCGTTGCCTTCATGTTTCGCACTTTGCTTGGCCTCCAACTCCCCTTATTCTGATGGAAATCCTGAACAACCTCGCGTTTGGTTTTGAACACGCGCTGACGCTGCACAACCTCTGGTATTGCGCCATCGGCTGCATGGTGGGTACGCTGGTGGGGCTGTTGCCCGGATTGGGCCCGCTGTCGACCATCAGCCTGTTGCTGCCCCTGACCTATTCCCTGCCCACCGATGGCTCGCTCATTATGCTGGCCGGTATCTACTACGGTGCCCAGTACGGCGACAGCGTGAGCGCCATCACCATGAAGATCCCGCACGCCAGCAGCATCGTGGCCTGCATTGACGGCTACCAGATGACGCTCAAGGGCAAGACCGGTCTGGCCCTGTTCACCGCCGGCATCTCCAGCTTCATCGGCGGCACCGTGGCCATCGTCGTGCTGGCGACATTGGCCCCGACCCTGGGTGAGGTGGCCTTCATGTTCGGCCCGGCCGATTACTGCGCGCTGATGCTGTTCGGCTTCATGTGCGTAAGCTTTGTCACTACCGGCAGTCTGCTCAACGGCCTGGCCATGGCCTTCATCGGCGTCCTGCTGGGCGTGGTCGGCACCGACGTGAACAGCGGCATTGCGCGTTTCACGCTGGACATGCCTTTCCTGATGGACGGCATCGGCCTGATCAGCATTGCGCTGGGATGCTTCGGCATTGCCGAGGTTGTGAAGAACCTCGACAGCGGCAGCCAGCTTACGCCGTTCAACGGCAAGATCAAGCTCATGCCGACCTGGCCCGAGTTCAAGCGCATCATCCCGAGCGCCTTGCGCGGCAGTGTCATCGGCTCGATCCTGGGCATCCTGCCCGGCGGCGGCCCCACGATCGCGCAGTTCGCGGCCTATGCTATCGACAAGCGCTTCAGCAAATACAAGGATGAGATCGGCCACGGCGCCATCGAAGGCGTGGCCGGCCAGGCGGCCGCCGACGAGGCGGCGGCACGCACCAGCTTCATCCCGCTCATGAGCATCGGCATTCCCGAGAACGCGGTTATGGCCCTCATGATGGGCGCCTTCATCATCAAGGGCGTGCAGCCCGGCCCCAACATGATCAGCGAACACCGCGACCTGTTCTGGGGTCTGGTGGCCAGCATGTGGGTGGGCAACGTGTTCCTGGTCATTCTCAACGTGCCGTTGGTGCGTTACTGGCTTTCGGTGTTCAAGATCCCGTTCAGCGTGCTGTTCCCGTCGATCCTGTTCTTCTGCTGCATCGGCACCTACAGCATCAACAACAACCTCGACGACATCTTCATCACGGCGATCTTCGGTCTGATCGGCTACATCTTCATGCGCCTCAAGCTCGACCCCGCGCCGCTCATGCTGGGCTTCATCCTGGGCCCGATGCTCGAAGAGAACTTCCGCCGCGCCATGTTGATCAGCCGGGGCAATTTCAACGTCTTCGTCAATCGCCCGATCAGCGCAACCCTGCTCGCCATGATCGCCCTGTTCATCGTGTGGCAGCTGGTGACCTTCTACTATCAATCGCGAAGGGCCGGCAGCGAGGTCGCTGCGTAAGCACTTCTCGCAGAGGCCTTGCGTTCCAAATGACGGTCGGCGATGAGACCCGTTCATGACCGACGCGTCCTCCCCGTGTCTGCCGGGCCGATGGCCTGGAAGGCGGCCCTGTGAGACCGGACGCACCGGCTGACAGCGACAGCGCCGAGACGCCCAAGCTGTTGCTGCCCGCGCCGCAGAGCGCATCGACCGTGCGCCGGCGCACCCTGTGGGGTGTGCTGGTGTTGCTGGTGGCTGGTTTGCTCGCCATGGTGGTGTGGCTGGCCGGCATCTATGAGGCCAACCAGTTGCAGGCGCGGCTCGAGCGCGATGTGGCCGAGGCGGTAGGCGACGTCCGGGCTTTTTTCGAGCACAACGCACAGGGTCTGCAGGCCCTCCAGCATGCTGATCCGACCCCCAACTCCTGGGTCATCGACGCCGGCGCATTTGTGCGCGAGCACCGCGAGATTCTGCGTGTCGAATGGCGTGACAGCGCCCTGCGACTGCAGGCCCACGCCGACACCCCTTTTCGCGCCCCCGCCTTTGAGCATCAGGGGCGCCGGGAAGTCCCGTCGGAGGTCGTTGTGGCCTGCGCCAACGCCCGGCGCTTTAGCGGACCGGCCTATGCCAGCAGCTATTTCGTGTCCATGGCCGATGGCCTGGGCCAGGAAGTCATGGAGTTCTGCCTGCCTTTGCAGAACGGCACCAAGTTGGCAGGCTATCTGATCGCCTCTTACGCCTTGCGTGACGTGCTCGAGAGCGCGCTGACGCGTCCGATGACGCGAAACTATCAAATCTCCTTCACCGAGGGCGACGGCACGCGGCTCGCGGTGTTCGGCTCGAGCAGCCGCGGCAGCCGCGTCTTCACGGCGCGCCAGTTGATGGATCTACCGGGAACGACCCTGGTGCTGCGCATGGACAGCTGGCGCGCCGCGCCGGACCTGTTCCCCAATGTGCTGACGGCGCTGCTCACCGCGATGTCGATCGCGCTGGTTGCGGTGCTGGGCCTGCTGGGTGAGGACATGCGCCGGCGCTTCCGGGCGGAGCACGAGCTGGCCGACGTGCTCGCGTTTCGCAAGGCGATGGAGGATTCGCTGGTGACGGGCCTGCGCGCGCGCGACCTGCAGGGCCGCACCACCTATGTCAATCCGGCCTTCTGCCAGATGGTCGGATTCACGGCTGACGAATTGCTGGGGGCCGGCACGCCGGCGCCCTACTGGCCGCCCGAAAGCGGCGAGGAATACCGGCAGCGCCAGTTGGTGCGCCACACCGGCAACGCGCCGCCGCGCGAGGGCTACGAGTCGGTCTTCATGCGCAAGGACGGTTCGCGCTTTCCGGTCCTGATCATCGAGGCGCCGCTGATAAACGCGCAGGGCGTGCAGACCGGGTGGATGAGCGCGCTGCTCGACATCAGCGAGCAGCGGCGCGTGGAGGAGTTGTCGCGTGCCGGGCTGGAGCGCCTGCAGGCCACCGCGCGCCTGGCCACCGTGGGGGAAATGGCGTCCCTGCTGAGCCACGAGCTCAATCAGCCGCTGGCGGCCATCTCCGGTTATGCCACGGGCTCACTCAATCTGCTGCGCTCCGACCCGCTTGACGGCGCGGCGATCGCCGCCGAGCTGGGCGTGGCGCTGCAGCGCATTGCCGAGCAGTCGCAGCGCGCCGGCAAAGTCATCAAGAGCGTGCATGACTACGTGCGCCGGCGCGACCAGGTGCGCGAGGCGGTGGCGCCGCAGGCCTTGCTCGATGCCATCCTGCCGCTGGTCCACCTGCAGGCGCGCCAGTTGTCGGTCCGCGTGCAGACTGAAGTGGAGGCTGGAACACCGCCGGTGCAATGCGACCGGACCATGGTGGAGCAGGTCTTGCTCAATCTGGCGCGCAACGGCATGCAGGCCATGGACTCGCCGCAAATCCCGCAGCGCAGCCTCGTGATCCGCGTGCGCGCCCTGCAGGCCAATGGCAGCGGCAAGAAACGGGTTGAATTCTCGGTGGCCGATCAAGGCGAGGGCATCCCGCCCGAGGTGCAGCAGCAGTTGTTCAAACCTTTCTTCACGACCAAGCCCGAGGGCATGGGCCTGGGCCTGAGCCTGTGCCGCACGGTGGTGGAGCAACACGGCGGCGCGCTGGAATTTGCGGCCAACGCTCCGCGCGGCACGGTTTTCACTTTTGCCTTGCCTGCTGCCGAGGTGGCATAACATTGCGCCATGGAACCTGTGATCGATGCCCGTGTCTTTGTCGTGGACGACGATGCGAGCGTGCGCGAGGCATTGGCCTGGTTGCTGCGTTCGCGCCGTTTGCACAGTGAGGCGTTCGAGAGCGCGCCCGCGTTTCAACAGCAGATTGAGAGCGCCGCCGGCGCGCCGCCGGAGCAGGCCTGTTGCTTGTTGCTCGATGTGCGCATGCCGGGCATGAGCGGGCTGGCGCTGTTCGACTGGTTGATCGAGCGCGAGCTGCACCGGGCCATCCCGGTGATATTTCTGACGGGTCACGGCGATGTGCCGATGGCGGTGGAAGCGGTCAAGCGGGGTGCTTTCGATTTCTGCGAAAAGCCGTTTTCCGGCAATGCATTGGTCGACCGGGTGGAGCAGGCGCTGGCGCTGTCGGCGCTATTGCTGCAGGCACGTCGCCAGGCAGGGCGGGTGCGCGCGCGTCAGGCTGAGTTGACCGAGCGCGAACGCGACGTGATGCGCCTGGTGGTGGAGGGCCTGCCCAACAAGCTGATTGCCGACCGGCTTAACATCAGCATCCGGACCGTCGAAGTGCACCGCTCGCGCGTCTTCGACAAGATGGAAGTCAAGTCTGCGGTGGAACTGGCCAACCTGCTGCGTGATGACACGGCGTGAGGGCTCGCCTGGCCGGGGCCGGGCATCGGAGTGCGTGCATTACGAGTTGCTGCGCCGCTTCATCCATCGCATCAGGCTGCCGACCAGGGGGATCTTTTCGTAGAGTTCTTCCGCCGCGTCCCAGTAGTCGCGGTGCAGGGTGATGCGGCCGTCGCTGTTGAGCACAAGATGCGAGCCGCCCAGAATGCACTGCGCCTGTCCCTGTTTGAAACGCCGGAAGGCAAAGTGAAACTCCCAGGTCAGGAAGCACTGCCTGCCTTGCACGATACGCTCGGTGATGATGAAGCGCGGGTTCTCCAGGTTCACATACATGTGCCGAAAGATGCGCTGGATCGCGGCCAGACCTCGCACGTCGTTGAACGGGTCCTTGAAGCGCGCCTCGGGGGCGTAGAGGGTGTCGAGCGTTTCCACGCTGGCCGGGGTGAGGGTCTGGAAGGCTTCGACGATTTGGTCTACAGCGGTGGTCATGGAATTTCTAGGCCTGTTTGAGACGACGCGTGGCCGCAAAGAATGCGGGATAGGGCAAGAGCTGCAGGGCTTTCATCCAGCGCGTGAAGCGCTTGGGGAAGTGGATCTCGAACTCGCCGCGCGCCCAGCCCTGCAGTATCTCCCGCGCCGCCTGCTCCGGCGTGATCAGGGCGGGCATCCTGAACTGGTTCTGGCGCGTCAGCGGTGTGTCGACAAAGCCGGGGTTGATGAGCGACACGCCCACGCCCCGGGCATGCAGGTCGAGGTACAGCGTCTCGGCCAGGTTGATGAGCGCGGCCTTGGTCGGGCCATAGGCCAGGCTGTTGGGCAGGCCCCGGTAGCCCGCCACACTGCCCATCAAGCTGATGTGGCCGCGCTGACCGGTGCGCTGGTTCAGCGGTTGCGCCAGCAGGTGCGGCAGCACCGCATCCAGAAGGTACAGCGCGCCGAGGTAGTTGATTTCGTTGTGCTGCAGCAGGTCCGCCATGTCGATGCGCGTGGCGTCCATGGCGTGGTAGTGGCCGGCGCAGTACAGCACGCAATCCAGCGTACCCTGCGCTGCCAGGGCTGAAGCCGCCGCTGTGACCGCGAGCGCGTCGGTTACATCCAGCGGCAGTGCAAGGGCGCCGGGGTGCTCATCGGCGAAGGCGTCGAGCGCGCCGGCGCTGCGTGCCGACACGATCACCTTTGCGCCGTGCGCATGCAAGGCCGACGCTGTGGCGCGCCCAATGCCGGTGGATGCGCCCACCAGCCAAACGGTGCGGCCACGCCAGTCGGCCATGCGAGGGTTCAGTGCCATCGCCTACCTCTTGATGAATGAAAGCGTCACTTCGCCCAGGCCCACGCCCCACTTGCGCATGGCGGCCTTGTTGATCATGACCTTGTTGTTCATGAGGTACATCCAGTCGTCAAACTGCACCTCGATCACCTGGGCGTCCACCGGCAGTGCCAGCGTGTAGGTCCAGTTGAAGGCGTTGCCGCTTTGCTGGCCTTCGGCGCTGCCCACGACGTCGTCTGCCGTGCCGCTGTAGCGGCCGTTGGCGTGGCGCGTGAGCCGCCAGATGCGCCGCTGGGTGCTGCCGTCGGAATAGGTGAATGCTTCGTCCAGCACGCCGGCATCGCCCTGCCAGGTGCAATTCATCACAACCGAGAAGCGCTTGACCACCTTGCCGGAACGGTCGGTGAAGATGCCATAGGCGTCCAGCGTGCCGTTGAAGTAGTCACGCAGTTCGAGCACCGGCGCTTCCTTGGCGTAGTCCTGTACCTGCGGCGTGCCGCACGCGCCCAGCAGCGCGGTGCAGGCCACGGCGGCGAGAAGGAGCGATCGTTGGAACATAGTGCGTCGTTTCATGGTGTATTGGGACGGGTCGAGGGTTGGATGATGAGCGAGTGCAGCGCGATACTGGCCAGGGCTTTGAGCCCGCATGGCAGGAGGCAGTAGGCGGCTGTCAGCCAAGCGAGCGCATGGGCATCGCGCGCGCCGGGGACATAGCCCAGCCAGTCCAGCAGCGGCAGCGCGAGGCCGGCCGCCAATGCCAGGTTGAGCTTGGTGGCAAAGTTCCACCAGCCAAAGTAGGTCCCTTCGGCGCGATCATGGTCGCCCGCCTTGGCAATCACCCCAGCCAGCAGCGCGCCCGGCAGGGCCAGGTCGCTGCCCAAAGCCGCGCCCGACAAGGCGCACACCAGCAGGAACCACGCTGCGTCACCCGTGCTCAACTGGCTGGCACCGAGGAAGACGGCAATGGACAAAAGCATCCCGAAGCGCCAGCTGCGCGCCAGGCCCCAGTGCCGTACCAGGCGCAGCCACAAGGGCATGGACAAGGCGGCGGATGCAAAGTACAGCCCAAGCGCGGCGGATTGCAGGCTCGCGCCGGACTGCAGGCGGTCCTGCATGAAGAACAGCAGCAGCGTCGCCGGAATGGCGCTGGCGATGCCGTTGAGCAGATACACGACCAGCAGGCGACGAAAGTCCGGGTTGCGCCACGGCTGCCGCAATGCGCCGGGTGCCATGGTTGCTGCAACTGTGGTCGCGTATTGATTGCGCCTGGGTTGCGGCGCCCCACGCCATGCCTGCCAGCCGGCGAGCAGACCAAGGTACAGCAGCGCCAGCATGGCCGGGATGCCCAGGAGCGCCGGCGTGACGGCCGCCAGAAGTACCCCCGCCAGCCCCAATCCTTCGCGCCATGCCACCACGCGGCTGCGGTACAGCGCGTCACCACCGAGCATGGCGCCCCACGACTGGTGCGCGACCGACAAGGCGCTGTAGGCCGCATAGGTCAGCACCAGCCAAAACCCGGCCCACCACAGCAGCGCCGCGGGCTCGTGCACCAGCGGCACAAACAGGAAGGAAAACCCCAGGGCCAGCACGCCGGCAGCCACAGCCCCGATGGCCAGAACCGCCTGCAGCGAGACCGCGTACAAGCGGTCACACAGGCGGCCCAGCAGCGGGTCGATCACCGCATCGAGCAGACGCGCCCCGAGCAGCACGGCGCCCAGGCTCGCTAGCGAAACACCCCACTGGCGCGCATACAGATTGGGCATCAGCACATACAAGGGCAGCGCGCAAAAAGCGAGGGGCAAACCCAGCAGGCCGTAACGCAGGCCGTCGCGCACGCGCCAGTCAAGCGGCGCGGGTTCCACGGCGGTTGCAATGTGGGAAGTCATGGGGCAGCGCCAACCGGCACGCCGGTCTTGGCCGACGCCAGAAGGGCTCGGCGCAGTTGCGGCTCGGAAGTCTGGGGGCTGAGCCAAATGCCAAAGAACTGCCTGGCAAAGACCGGGTCGCGCACTTCGCCCAGCAAGCTGCCGTTGCGCCAGAACACGGCGCCCGTCGCGGGCTGATGCACCCCGGTGATGCGGTCGCCCGCCTTCACATCCGGGAACAGCGCGCGCATCCGGTTTTCCCACGCTGCTTCCTGCGCCAGGGTCATGGGTGTCTGGCGGCGCATCTCGGCAACAGAGCGCTTGGCAATGGCCGCACCCGTGAAGTCGCGCAAGTAGGCCAGCTCCAGCGCAAACGTGCTTTTCTCAAAGGCCGTGTCCTCAAAACCGGGCGCAACCCACAGGGTGGCCTGGTAGAGCTCGAAGCCCCAGAACGTCATCCTGGCCTGCCCCGAGAGCGTGGCGACGGGCAGGGCGGGGCGCAGTTCCGGCGGCAGTGGCTCGGCGTGAATGGGCGCGCAAAACAGGGATGCAGAACCCGCAACCAATGCGCAAGCGGCCGCGTTCTTCATAGCGACGAGGTGGCCGGCTTGCGCAAGGTGTACTGCACCAGGCTGATGTCACCCGTGTCAAAGGCGGCCTCGCAGTAGGCCAGGTAGAACTCCCAGATGCGCATGAAGCGCTCATCAAAGCCGAGCGCCGCCACCTCGGCCTTGCGCGCCAGAAACGCGTCACGCCAGCGGCGCAGGGTCTCCGCGTAATCGGCGCCAAACGCGAATTCGTCGACCACCTCGAGACCGGCCGCCGCGGCCTGGCGGCGCAATTCACGCGGGCAGGGCAGGCAGCCGCCGGGGAAGATGTACTGCTGGATGAAGTCGGTGGACGCCACATAGCGGTCGAACAGCGCGTCATCGATCACGATGCTTTGCACGCAGGCGCGCCCACCGGGCTTGAGCAGGCGGCTGACGGTCGCAAAGTATTCGGGCCAATAGGCCTGGCCCACCGCTTCCACCATCTCGATCGAGCAGATCGCGTCGAACGGCGCGTCGCCGATGTCGCGGTAGTCCTGCAGGCGCAAGTCGGCCTGGTTGCCTTCGCCCGTGCTCACGCCCAGGCGCTGCATGCGCGCATTGGCCCAGGCCAGTTGCTCGGTGCTCAGTGTTACGCCCACGACCGATGCCCCCAGATTCACCGTGGCCTGCTCGGCCAGCGCGCCCCAGCCGCAGCCGATCTCCAGCACGCGCTCGCCGCGCTTGACGCCGGCCATCTGCAGCGCGCGGCGCACCTTGGCATCTTGCGCCGCTGGCAGGGGACGCGACACGTCGCCCTCGAACCAGGCGCTGGAGTAGTTCATGGTCTCGTCCAGCCACAGGCTGTAGAACGCGTTGCCCAGGTCGTAGTGGGCGTGGATGTTCTTGCGGCTGTTGGCGCGGCTGTTGTGGTGCAGCAGATGCTTGACGCGGTACAGGAGCCGCCCGAACCAGGTGCCGAAGATCATGGCGTCGACCTGCTGGCGGTTGGCGGAGAACACTTTGAGCAATTCGGTCAGGTCCGGTGTGCTCCAGTCCCCGGCAATGAAGCTTTCCGCAAAGCCGATGTCGCCGGACTTGAGTGCCGCGCCAAACACATTCCAGTTGTGCAGCGTGATGCTGGCGCTGGGATGCCGGGGCGTGTGCAGGGTGTGCTGCTGCGGGTGCTCGCCAAAGCGGCGCTGCGAACCATCGGGCAGGTGCAGGGTGAGCGCGCCATGGCGCAGGTTCTGCAGCAGACGCAATGCGCTGCGCGCTGCAGCCGGTGCGTCTTTCGGAAATGCGATGCCGTGGGCGGTGCGCGTTGCAACGTTCATGGGAGACTCCTGTAGGCGGAACTAGTGTGAGACAAAGGCTTGCGGCGGAGCCGGCTTGCGAAAAAACGGAACCTTTTTCAGCCAAAGGCGCAAGGCCTGCGTGTGGATGTGCAGCACCACGCCCAGCGTCATCGCCGGGTAGCGCCAGAGCGCGCGGCGCAGCAGCGCGGGCGTCATCGGCTGCAGCGTGCCGCTGACACTGGTTTGCAGGACCGCCACCTCGGTGCTGGCGTTGTCATGGAAGTCCACGCGCGCCACCGTGCGCGAGTGCTCGCGGTCCACGCTGCGCATGAAGCGAAAGCGGTAGTGGCCCTGCACCGGGTTGAAGGGCGAGACATGGAACACCTTGTCCGCGCGCTGCTCGACGCCGTAGCGCGGCGCGTCGAGCACGTAACAGTGGCGCTCGCCGAAGGTGTTGTTCACCTCCACCACGATGGCACGCAGGGCGCCATCCTGGTCGTGCGCCGCGCGGTGGCAATACCAGAAGCTCACGGGCTTGAAGGTGTAGCCCAGCACACGCGGGTAGGTATGCAGCCACGCCTCGCCGGTCGCGTCATGAATGCCTTCGCGCTGCAGCAGTTCGTCCAGCCACGCGATGGCCCCGCCCTGTTCCGGCGCGCGGCCATCGCCATGGTCGGTTTCGAAGAAGCTCAAGGCGCCCGCGCGGTTGATGCGCCACTGGCCGGGCGGTGGCGTCTGCCCTTGCAGGCTGCGCAGCGGCAGCATCAGGAAGTAGGTGGGGTAGGCAAACGCGTGGCGCTGCGGGCGCAGCCGCGTGTGGCGCACCTGGCCGAAACCGATATGGGGGACGGTCGCGTTCATGCGTCTGCCAGCAGTCTTGCCGCGGCGGCCAGTCCGGCTTTGAGACCGTCTTCGTGAAAGCCATAACCCATCCAGGCGCCCGCGTAGTAGCGGCTGTTCCGGCCCTGCAGTGCCGGCATGCCGGCTTGCGCCGCGACGGCGGCCAGATCAAAAACCGGGTGGGCGTAGTCGTACTCGCCAATGATTTTTTCCGGCGCGATGGGCCGCACTGGGTTCAAGGACACGATCACCGCCTGCTCCCAGGGCAGGGGCTGCAGACGGTTGAGCAGGTAGTGCAGGCACACCCGCGCGTCCGCCTGGCCGGAGCCGGCGGCGCGCTCGTAGTTCCACGCTGCCCATGCCGCCTTGCGCGTCGGCAAGACCGATGCGTCGGTATGCAGCACGGCCTTGTTCGACTGGTAGCGGATGGCCCCCAGCGTTTCGCGCTCTTGCGCCGTGGGCGCGGCCAGCATCTGCAGGGCCTGGTCCGAATGCGTGGCGATGATGACCTTGTCGAATAGCTCGGCGCCAGCGCTGGTATGGACGCGCGCCATGCTCTTGCCGCCGGGTGTCGCTTCCAGATGCTCGATGCGATGCACCGCTGTGTTCAGACGCCTGTCCGCAATGCGTGCCGTGATTTTCTCCACATAGTGCCTGGCGCCACCTTGCACGGTCCACCACTGCGGGCGGTTGGTGATTTGCAGAAGGCCGTGGTTGTGGCAAAAGCGCACCATGGTGGAAACCGGGAACTGCAGCATCTGGGCGGTGGGACAGCTCCAGATGCACGCCATCATGGGCAGGAAATACCAGTCGCAGAACGCGCGGCCAAAGCCTTGCTCGCGCAGGAAATCGCCCAGGGGCTGGCGCAGTTGCGTCTCGGTGCCGCTCAGGGCCATGCGGGTGGTCAGGGCGTTGAAGCGCAGCAGATCGCGCAGCATGCCCCAAAAACGCGGATTGACCAGGTTGGCGCGCTGGGCAAAAACGGTGCTCAGACCCGAGCCGCTCCACTCCAGGGGGCGGCCATTCGTGTTGTCGCTGGCCTGTACTGAAAACGACATGTCGGACTTGACGGTTGCCACGTTCAGATCGGCCAGCAGCGCAATCAGTTGCGGGTAGGTGCGCTCATTGAGCACCAGAAAGCCGGTGTCCACACCCTGCGTGCGCTCGCCGTGGGGCGTGGGAAGCGTCACATCAACGGTGTGCGTGTGGCCGCCGAAATAGCCGCCTGCCTCCAGCAGCGTGAGGTCGGCCTTGCCCTGCAAGGCGTGGGCCGCAGCCAAGCCTGAAATCCCCGAACCCACGATGGCAACTTTGATCGACACACGTACTCCATTCAATTGATGAGAACAATTCTATACCAATTGGTATTTATATGACTGCGTGGTATTTTTATGGCCAATACATTCTGTTTGTCAACGCAAGCGGATACAATTTGGCGCATGGCCAGCACAACTCCCACCAAAGTTTCCTTCAAGGCGCAAATGCTGTTGGCGCGGGAGGATGCCATCATCCGGTCCGTGAATCGCCTGCTGGCGGAAAAGGGCTTCGAAGCCATGACGGTGGACGAAGTGGCTGCTGATGTCGGTATTGCCAAGGCCAGCTTGTACAAGCACTTCCCGAGCAAGGAAGACCTGGCAGCGGCGGCCATGGTGTCGGTCATGCGTCGGGCGCAGGCGTATTTGAACGACCTGCCCGCGGAATCGTCCCCGATCGACAAACTGCGCCGCGTCGTGGCGTGGACCATGGGACTGAAACTGGCGGGCGAAATGCCGTCACTGCCAAGCCAGAACTCCAGCCTGCGCACCACGCTGATGGACAACAAGGACTACATGGACGGATTGATGGACGTGAGCGACCGCCTGGGCGCGTGGATCGAGGCGGCTCAGGCGCAGGGCGCGCTCAATCCGAAGCTGCCGTCGATTGCGGTGTTGTACACCCTGTATGCCCGCGCTTGCGACCCGGTGCTGGAGTTCCTCAAGATCGGCGAGTTGTACAGCGACGAGGAAATCATCGCCCTGGTGCTCAGCACCTGCTTTGAAGGTCTCGAAACCCGTTAGCCGCCAGCACCCGGGCGCGGCCGGCCTAGCTATTGCCCCTACGCCGTTGTCAACCAATCCGGTCCCCCCAGAATGGGCCTGACAGATCAGGCGGATCGCCGCCACTGGTGTGCCCCCGATCGGGGCACACCATCACTTCAAAGGGGAACCGGCAATGAGGGCCTGCGCAATCTTCGACCTTGAAATCCGTGACGCAAGCGATTCTTTCCGCCTCGCCGGCGTTGCAGGACCGTGCGCATGAATCCGGCCAAACCGATGGCCCGCCTCACTGATGATCCGCACGCTGCATTCGCGCAGTACCGTGACCGCAAGCGCTGGTGGTGGCTGCTGTCCGTCGTCTTTCCGCTGTTGCCTTTCGCCGGCATGGCGGCCCACGCCGCCAGCGGCTCGCAGATCGCGCTGGGCTTGCCGCTGCTGATCAGCTACGGTCTGATGCCCTTGCTCGATTACCTGATCGGTGAAGACGAGAGCAATCCGCCCGAAGCAATCGTTCCGCAGTTGGAGGAAGACCGCTATTACCGCTGGCTCACCTGGGCCACGGTGCCGCTGCACTATGTGGCCCTGATCGGTTGCGCATGGTGGGTCGGAACCCATTCGCTGTCATGGTGGGCTGTCCTGTTGTTCGCCTATGTGGCAGGGACCGATTCCGGGCTGGGCCTGAACACCGGCCACGAGCTGGGCCACAAATACAACGCCATCGAGCAGTGGCTGGCGCGTTTGGTGCTGGCAGTGCCGGCCTACGGACACTTCACCGTCGAACACGGGCGTGGTCATCACCGCTGGGTCTCCACGCCGGAAGATCATGCCAGCGCCCGCATGGGGGAGAACATCTATCGCTTCGCCCTGCGCGAATTGCCCGGCGGCATTCACCGCGCCTGGCAGATCGAGAAGGACCGGCTGGCCGGGCAAGGGCGCTCGGCCTGGAGTCAGCACAACACGATGCTGCAGTCCTACGCCATCACGGCCTTGCTGCAGCTCGGGTTGATCCTGGCTTTTGGCTGGGTGATGCTGCCCTTTCTCGCGGTGCACAACCTCGTCGCCTGGTGGCAGCTCACCTCCGCCAACTATGTCGAGCACTACGGCCTTTTGCGGGCACGTCTGCCCAGCGGCCGATATGAAGCACCGCAGCCGCACCATTCATGGAACGCCAACCACTTGGTCACCAACCTCGTCACCTTCCATTTGCAGCGGCACTCGGATCATCACGCCCACCCGTCGCGCCGTTACCAATCACTGCGGCATTTCGAGCAACTGCCACAGTTGCCCAGCGGCTACTTCGGCATGTTTCCGCTGGCCTACGTGCCCCCACTGTGGTTCAGGGTGATGGACCCGCGCCTGCTGGCACTGCCGCACGTGCAGGGAGAGCTGAGCCGCGTGAATATCGACCCGCGTCGACGTGAGGAAATTTACGCACGGTACGGGAAGGCGTGATCGGGCTGCGGTTTGCGGGGTATGTTGCCTTCAGGTTGATGTGCTCCATCGCACAGACCCGTCAGGCAAGCATCGCCTACTCTCATGGCGCGACGCCTTCGAACTGTCCTGCAGGGGTTTCGAAGCCAGCACTGAAACCCACTCATTCACTCACGAAAGTTCTTATGAACCGCATTCAAGCATCCCTATTGCTCGCCTTGTCACTCGGCCTGACCGCATGCGACCGCCCCGCCACGGTTGTCGCCGTGCCGGTTGCGCCCGTTGTCGTTCCCACTGGCGTACCGGGACCAGCCGGCCCGCAAGGTGACACCGGCAAGACCGGAGCCGTCGGCAACACGGGCGAGCAGGGCAATACCGGCTCGACTGGTTCAACGGGTTCAACCGGTTCCATGGGAGATACCGGCGCCACGGGCGACACGGGGGCAACCGGCAAGACCGGGCGCGCAACAACGGTGGTTGTCGTACCGGCTCCAGCCGGCGCCGTTCCGGCCAACCGATAGGCACGCTACCGCACATGCGCCGAGCCGACATCACGAGGATTCGACGGGTGTCGGACTGCCCGCGAGTTCTGTCTTCCTCGACCTGGCGCGCGCCTGCGCAGGGAATGCAAATGCCCGCGCCGGATCAATTCAATAGGTGATGGTCAGGGTGTGCACTTGAGATGCGGCGCATGAACCCGCTCCGCAGGTCCCGGCCTGCCCGGCGGGCATGCTGCCATTGATCGTATGGGTCTGTGCCGCGCCGCTGCCCCTGGCGCTCACCGCAGAGGCTTGGGAATCAATATCGAGGTGGTAGGTCAAACCGGCTGCAACGCCGCTGTCGGCGTCAAGCGTCATCGTATAGGGCAAATCAAGCGTGCCGGTGGTCACGAAGGTGGTGCTGGCGTTGACGGCCGGGCCGAAGGCGGTGTAGTTGAAAGCAACATCGCCTGGTGCCGTGGTGATCTCAAAGGTCGCAGGGCTGGTGATTGAAACCGGGAAACTGCCGCTGCTGCTGAGCGGCTGCATCTTCTTGGTGTCTTCGCGAACCGTCATGCTGACCGTATCGGTATACGTGCCAGCGCTGACCAACTGACCGGCGAGCGTGATGCAACCCCAATAGCTGACCGATACCGACTGCGCGCCCAGCACATTGAGCAGGTTCACCTGCCAGTAATCGGCCGAAGAAGTGCTGGTCCACACGGCGCTGCAGGCGCTGTCCTTGTACGCTTCGTAAAGAATACGGCCCTTGCCATTGGCGGCCTGATTCTGCGCGCCTGCGGGATGGGCCCCATTGTTCGCGGTCAGAAGGACACTGGTGGAATCCGTTGCCGCCGAGCGCGTGCAGTTGAAGCTGACGATGCCCTGGCTGACGTTGGGCACAACGCCGGCGGCCGCATAGGCGGTTGAGAATCCGGTCGATAAAGGTGCCGTGCAGCTCAAGTTGGCACGCGCCCAAGGCACCGCGCCCAGCCCGATTGCGGCGACCAGCAGCCTGACGAACAGCGTTCTCATCGCGCAACCCCCTGGCATGACAACGGACCGACGCGCGCAATCTCGGTTGCAGAGTCGGGTGGCAACACGACATCAAAAGCGCAATGCTGTGACTTCCATGTCAGCTGCACACGAGTAATCGCCTGCAGTCCGGTCACGAAGGCCTCGCCGCGCCGCGCCACGTAGAACGCCTGCTGGTCACCCTCGATCTGAACGAGGGCGCCGGCCGGTGCGACGTCGCCGTCGTCCAAACGGATCCTCAGCAGGGCACCGCGTCCGCTGCGCACCGGGAAGATGACTTTGACGACGCTGCGCCGCGCCGGCACCGCGATCTGCTCGATGGAATCAATTTCTGCGCTGACCGGAAGGTCCGCCGGATCGAGTTGCACCGAATTCTTCTGGAACGGCACCAGCAGCGGAATCAGCGCCACACCACCGGCGTCGGTTCGCGTCAGCACATGATTGCCCAGGCCAATGCCGACGTCGCCGTAGCCCGCCACCTCGGCCAGCGCAAAACTCTCGTTCTGGCGCTGGGTCGCGAACAGGTGGCCGTCGGTCAGCACCAGTGCGCCGTTTCCGGACAGACGAACGGCGCGCTGATCCGCCGAGGCGCTGACATCCGCGTTGAGATTGCCGTAGCGTCCGAGATAGTTCAATCCGCCCTCGGCATGGCCGCTGCCTTGCTGCTGGCCCGCGAGCACGCGCCATCCGAGGCTGTCCTCCTGTGTCGGATTCTTCATCGCGGCCGCATGGAAGTCATTCTGGTTGGCGCTGCGGCTGGCCGATGCGCTGAGCATCCGCCCCTGCTCAAGCGGCAGCACCAGACTCAATCCGATCGCTGAGCCGCTGATGTCGCCCTGGGACCGGCTGGCGGACAGGCTCAGTGAGCCGCGCTCGGCAACGGGGATGGAATAGTTCAGTGACAGCGTGTTGATGCGCGAATCATCGAAAGCACGCGTCGAGGTCAGGCCAACGCCGAAGGCGCCGAAGCGGTCGCTTGCATAGGTGGCGTTGGCCGCCAGTTGCAGCCGGACGGGTTCGAACTCCCGGGCCTGCCCCAGATCACGGAACGTGCCTGACGCGCCCTGCGCCTGCAAAAAGAGGCTGCTGCGCAGCGCCTGGCGCTCCAGGCCCAGCAGCCACTGAGCGCCTTGGCCAAGGTCGTCCACATGGCTGCCGACCAGCGCCGCGCTGCCCAGCCATTGCCCGGTCACGACGGAGACCAGCCCCAGCTCCAGCGTGCGCTGCGTCGGCGCGGCCTGAGCGACCCCTTCCAGCGTCAGTTGGTCGTTGTAGCCATGACGCCATACGCCACGCGCGAAGCCGGCGCCATAGTTTGCGCTGGCAGTGCCCAGATCGAGGCGCAAGCGGCCGGCCTCGACGCTCCAGTCGTCCAGGCCGGCTGCCAGCAGCTTGTTGCTGGAAAGAAATGAGCGCGTGATCACCGTTTCGCGTCCCAGCAGGTCCCGCACCACCAGCCTTGCTTCGCCACCGCCGGTCAGTACCGGGGAGTTGTCGATCGCGAACGGCCCTGCGGGAACGTTGGAGGTCTGTCGCAGCACGTCGTTGACGTACAGGCTGACAGTTGAAGGAACCACCGAAACGCCACTGAGCAAAGGCACTGGTTGGCTGACGAAACCCGGTGTCAAGGTGAAGTTGCTGCCGAACCGGATGCCGCCAAAGTAGACGCTGGCACCCGTCATGCTGGCGCGCGTATTGGTGTCGCCGAGCACGAAAGTCTTGTTTCGGTCCGCATAGTCTCGGGTGAAGGTGGTTTCCAGGCGCACGACACGGCGCTGCATATTGCCCGGTGCTGTGTTGTCGGTCAGATTCTGGCCCAGGGCGCTGCTGCTCAGAACGCCCACGCCCGACGAAAATCCGATTTCGCCGAGCATGCCCAGGTTCTGCAGGGTCGCGGCCGATCGCGCATCGGTGCGCTGGTAGTTCAGGTCGTAATTCAAGAACAGGCTCGGCAGCGTGGTGCCGATGGCGGGTACGTTCGACAAGGGCATGCCCAGTTGAGTGCGCGCAAAGGCCTCGGGTGAGAACAGCAAGTCGAGCGACTGATTGGCGAAGTTTAGCTTCGAGCGGTAGCCGGCCACAGCGGCCAATGGCCAATAGTCCCGGCCTTTGAACTCGATGGATTTCGCTTTGGGGTCGAGTGGTATTCGCCAGTCGTCGAAGGCCGGGCGCGGGGCATAGAGCGAGTCCTCGTGCTCGACGATGAGCCAGGTGCCGCTGCTGCCCCCGTTGACGATCACCTCCATCGGTGTTGCGCGATCGGTGCCGGCTTTGACGCTAGGCGCGACGGCCTGCGCATGCGAGGCGAACAGCCACGCCAGCAAGACCAACCCTGCCCAGCGGGAATTAGGCTTGCGAAGCGAGCGGGCGGATCTCACGCCGGCTACTCGCTGACATTCGCGTCGTAGCTCTGGCTTGTACCGTCACTCATCGAAACGTCCAGGGTAATCCTGCCGCCCGGAATGGACCCGTCCTTGCGTTTGAGATCGAAACTGCGCCTGACGCCGGGCAGGATGTAAGCGCCGGAATCCTGGCTGGCAAGGTTCCCCAGCGCACTGTGGCTGATCCGGAGCGCGGTTGGATGTGAGGCGGCGGTCCCGGTGTTTTGACAGATGGCCTTTGCCGCATCGGGCGCCACTCTGGCCAGCGTGCAGTCCAGCTTGGCTTTGGCGCCGGGCGGGGTCATGAAGATAGGGATCGAAAACGCCAGCGCGATCTGCAACTGCAGATCATCGCCCGCAGGCTTGGCTTGCGGGATTTCGCGGACCGTCATGCGGTAGGTGCGTTGCCGATCCTTGACCGGCGCGATCATCGAGATCAAGCGCACGACTTGGCGCGATCTGGGCGCCATCTTGAGGATGGGAGGCGACAGGATCATGTCTTCCGACAAAGTCAACTGATCCTTGCCGTCGGGCGTCTGCTTCCACTCGTAGATGTCAGCCTGCATCACCAGTTCTTCATCGCCATCATTGTTGACGGTGATGGCTGAGGCCCGCTCCTTGCTGGCCATGTAGATGCGCACCGGTGTTACAGAAAAATTGCCGGCGCAGACAGGCGCTGCAAGGCACACGCCTAGCATCCCCATCACGCCGGCTTGCCGCAGCGTGTTGGGACCCCTGAAGCGGGCTCGCAAGCGGTCAGGAAGCACTGGCCACATGACGGCTTGCCGCCTCAATCAATAGGTGATGGTCAGCGTGCGCGCTTGGGTCTGCACCCCGGCGCTGAGAACACCGGCCTGAGAGCTTGGCATGGTGCCGCTGATGGTGTAGGCATGGCTTTCAGAAGTGCCAATGCTGCTGGCCGTTGCGGCGGTACCTCCGGTAACGGCGCCCGGTGTAGCGGTGATGTCATATTGCAGGCCGGCAAGCACGCCGGCACCAACGGCATTGGTTGCAGTGGCCGCGGCCGTGGAACCAGCAGCGGCGGTATCAAAGGCAGCGGTGAACCCCGTCAATCCGCGGGTACAGGACAATGTGGCGGTTGTGGGTGTGGCGACCTGGGCGCCCGACTGGTAGGCGGTGTAACTGCCAAAGGCGAGGTCATTGACCGTCGCCATGGTGCATACCGAGGTCAAGCTGACGGTGACATTGAAATTGCCGGTAACGGCGGCGGCCTGTGCCGCGGGCACGACTGCCAGCATGGAAGCGAGTCCGGCGAGCATAAAAATTGTCTTCTTCATAGGTGTTCTCCAATTGTTTGCAGGAGACACGTTGCCGAATTGCCGGTATTGGTATGTCTGCAGGACGGAGAATACGTATATGAATCAAAGCGGTCTGTGCGCTAGCAGACGCGCGGAGCTGCCGCTTGCCAGCGCTGCCAAAGCAATTTTCTGGAAGGCCCGGCATCCGTGATAATTTCGCCTGCAGGTCAACAATTCGCGCCACACAGTGATTCGGGCTCATGCCGATGAACAATGTCCGTGCGATGCCTTGATCAAAGTCCGGAACCCTGTCATCAATTACCTCTCGCATTCAATGCTACGTTACCTCACCATTCCCGTGACCCCGTTCCAGCAGAACTGCTCCATCGTCTGGTGCAGCGAGACGCTGCAGGCGGCCGTGATCGACCCGGGTGGCGACCTTGATTCCGTGCAGGCGGAAGTCAGACGCCAGGGACTGACGCTGACGCAGATCTGGCTGACGCACGCCCACATTGATCACGCCGGCGGCACGGCCGAACTGGCCGCCAAACTCCAGCTGCCGATCATCGGTCCGCATCCGGCCGACCAGTTCCTGATCGACGGTCTGGCCGCGCAGAGCCGGCTCTATGGTTTTCCGCCCGCTGAGGCCTTCGCGCCGACGCGCTGGTTGTCCGATGGCGATACGGTCACGGTGGGCCACTGCACGCTGAGCGTGCGGCATTGCCCCGGCCACACACCGGGCCACGTGGTGTTCTACTCGGCAGAGATCGGACGCGCCTTCGTCGGCGACGTCCTGTTTGCGGGCTCCGTCGGACGCACCGATTTGCCGCAGGGGGACCACGACACGTTGCTGCAGAGCATCGTCGGTCGCCTGTGGCCGATGGGAGACGCCACCGTGTTCATCCCGGGCCACGGTCCGGAGAGCACGTTCGGCCGCGAGCGCAAGACCAATCCCTACGTGGGTGGCACTTGACGCCAGCGCCGGGGCCGGACCGGGCCGAATTGATCCTGCGGCTGCGGTCTGGCGCCGTCTTCGTCTTCATTGCGCTGCCCTGGCTCAATCCATTTGCCTTCGGGCCTTCGCCTGCCGTCATCCCGTGGTTGCTGACCATGGCCAGCTTGGCCCTGGTCCTGCTGTGGGCCGGTCAGGTTCGCCTGGCCGAACTCGCGCCGAGCGCCTGGCTGACGGCGGCCTTGATCAGCGCCGTGCTGGGCCTATTGCAGTACTTCGGCGTCTCGGCGGCGTTCGACCCCTGGGTCAACACCACGGCGGTGGGAGAGGCCTTTGCCAACCTGCGCCAGCGCAACCAGTTTGCGACGCTGACCAGCATCGGCATGGCGTCGCTGCTGTGGTGGGCGGCGCGGCTTCAGGCGCAGCCGGCCTGGCACACTGATGCGCAGCGGCGCGGCCGCTCGGCCCTGCTGGCCGCGGCCGCGGCGCTGCTGTCGTTTGGCAATGCGGCCTCGTCTTCGCGAACGGGTACGGTGCAGTTGCTGCTGTTGCTGGCCCTGGCCTTCGTCTGGGGCAGCTGGCGTCAATCCGGGCCCAGGCGGGTGCTGCTGTCGGCGGCGCTGGCCTATGGGCTGGCGGCTTTGCTGCTGCCACGGCTGGCAGGACTGGACGCCCATGCGACGGGCATTCTGGTGCGCCTGCAACGGGGTGACCCGCTCTGCGGCAGCCGACTAACATTGTGGTCCAACGTGCTGCACCTGATTGGCCAGAAGCCGTGGTTCGGCTGGGGCTGGGGTGAACTGGAGTACGCGCACTTCATCACGCTGTATCCGGGTCCGCGCTTTTGCGACATCCTGGACAACGCGCACAACCTGCCGCTGCACCTGGCAGTGGAGCTCGGCTTGCCGTTCACGCTGCTGGCTTGCAGCGGCGCGGTCTGGGCCGTGTGGCGGGCCAGGCCCTGGTGCGAACAGGACGCCACGCGCCAACTGGCGTGGACGGTGATGGCTGTCATCCTGTTGCACAGCATGCTCGAGTATCCGCTGTGGTACGGACCGTTTCAGGTTGCGTTCGGTCTGAGCCTGTGGCTCTTGTGGCGCTCGCGCCGCACCAGCGTGCCGCCATCATCCGAGTTGCGTCCGGCGCCCTGGCTCGCGTTTGCGACCTCGGCCATCCTGCTGGGCGGCAGCGGCTGCGCGGCCTGGGACTACTACCGCGTCAGCCAGATCTACATGAGCCCGCAGCAGCGCGCGCCGGCCTATCGGCACAACACACTGGAGAAGATTGGCGATTCGTGGCTGTTTGAAAACCAGGTGCGTTTTGCCCGGCTCACGACCGCGACGCTGACGCGTGAAAACGCCCGCGAGTTGCATGATCTGGCGCAGGCCCTGCTGCATTTCTCGTCCGAACCGAGCGTGGTTGAAATGCTGATCGAGAGCGCCACCGTGCTCGGGCTCGATGACGAGGTGCGGTTCTACCTGCCGCGCTACCGGGCCGCTTTCCCAGATGAGCACGCGCGCTGGGCCCAGAAGATTGCAGGCACGCCCGCGACTCAGGTCCAGTTGAAGTAGACCCAGGCGCACAGCGCGGTGCCGACGGCAAACAGCAGCCAGGTCTGATCGATCGCATACGGGTAGAGCATCAAGGCCAGGCCGCTCCATGTCAGGGCCGCGCGGGCCGTCTTGCGGCCGCGCCGGAACGCCAGGTAACCGATGATGCCGAACAGGATCGCGCCCAGCAGATACGCCGGGCTGGGCAGAACCAGGCCGAGGGCCTCCAGTTGTTTGATCTCATTCATGGCTGCATTGTCGACCCGTCCGGCACAATCGGCGTATTCAGTGGATCGGAGGTTGCGCATGAACAGGTTCTGCATTCGATTGGTCGCAACGCTGATGTTGTTCAGCGCCGCCGCATGGGCACAGGCGGCCAGCGACATCGTCGTCATCGATCAGGGCGATCCCGCCTATACCGTCTATGCCGGCTTGCCGGCTGATCGCGCAGACGATGTCAAGGCCAAGATCGCGGGCCAGCGGGCACAGGTCATCAGCTTCAAGGAATTCGCCGATGCCCCTGTGAAGTTCATCGGCGAGCGCATCGTGAGCGACGAGTATGCCGGCCTGCGCGCGCAGGAAGGGATCGTCGAACTGGTCCGCAAGTACCCAGGCACCCCGTTCGGCATCACCTGGAACGGAGGCATTGCCTACACCCGGCTCGATTACCAGTTTGCCAAGCGGCAGTTCGCGGCCTACAGCAAAGACCCGGACGACTATCGACGCACCCGCAATCCGGATCCGAAGACCGATCCGGTCAATCCGGTGTCGCATCTCAAAGCGCTGTTGGGTTGGTGAGAACCGGGCAGGGCCGAAACAAAAAAGCCCGCTAGCAATACAGTAGCGGGCTTTTCAATGCCAATAAGGCGTATCTGGTGGGAACTGAGAGATTCGAACTCTCGACCTACGGATTAAGAGAGTAGAAATGCTGAAAAGATGTAATAAAAACAACGACTTAAATTCGGTGTGCGACAAAGTGTGTAGTGAGCGGGGCCGCTGAAAATGTGATCGTTAGGCGTACATTGTGTCGCACATGAAATTGATCAATTTCATCAACGCTAACGCATCGACTCAATTCACGTCGTCCTCTCTCGGTCAAACAACACCATCAAACATACGGCTTGATTGTTGTTCCGACTGTTGACCGATGCAACTGCGACAACCGCTGTCGTGACTGTTGCATCTTCAACTGCTCTGCGCTCGTATCGGCATTGGTCTTCATCTGCTTGGCACGTTCCTTCGCCGCCTTTGCATTTGCCTTCATTCGCTCGACACGCTTTTCAGCAGCGCCGCTCTGTCTAATTTCTTCCAGTGTCATGTTGCCCCCGTATATACATACTGTATTTACCTGAGACAATGTTGCCGTCAATGCAAGGTCGCCAAGCATGTAAACATGGACATTCCAATTGTGGTGGTGATACCTTATGCAATTAACGCTTAACCTTCATCGTACACATACCAAGATCGCCACTAGCAGGGCATCCTCCCGTATACGCAACAAAATGGCCGTCGCTTGTTGGCTTAATTTGTGCACTATATGGCCTTAAGGTTGCGGTTGGATTGTTGAATGTATAAATTACCGATGACGTTACAGCATCAAGGTTGAATTTGATAATCGCCCATTCAACACCGGCAACATTCCATTGACTTGTCGTATAGAAATAAAACATATTATCAATGTACACTACATCTAGCGGAGTTTGATACGGTACGCCCTTCGCAACGGAACCAGGAATCTGGAAAATCTTGGTGGAACCAATATCAAAGCTTCCGAGCTTGTTGCCTTGCAACCAAATCGTATTGCCATTGCCTCCAAATACAACATCTAATCTGCTGTCTATCGGGATTAGTTGAACGCCCCCGATGATGGTGCCCGGACCGCCTGTGTAGATTTGAAGATTCTTGGGGATAATTGTATTGTCGACGGTAAATGTTCCATCGCCATGCCCCAAAAGCATGACAGGACCCGAGATGGAGTTGGCATCAGCGACGACAATATCCATAAATCCATCGCCATTTACATCAGCGGCTGCCGATTGGTGGGAATACCCTGTGTATGGAACTTCAGTTCGTTTGTAGCTGCCGTCTGGTTGACTTAAAAATAGTACCTGATTACTCAAATATATCGCTGGATCAGCACCAGGAATTGTGTAATCCAGTCCAGTGCATGATATGAAGATATCAGGTTTTCCGTCGTTGTTGAAATCGACAACTATTGAATAACTTGAGGACACACAGGTCTTCCTACCATCCGTAGTTTTCAACAATTCAGCTGTGCGATCAACCCACTTACCGTTCTTATCCAAGGATAAAACATATCCAATACCGGGAATGTCAGCAACGTCAGGAATACCATATAGATTAGATGCTCTGTTGACTGAGACAAATGCCGAATAGGTGCCATCCTGAAAGAAGTCACCGAAGGCAACTGATCTTTCGTTGCTATCCTGTTCATCTAGATAGACTTTTGGTATGTTAAGTGCCCGAACAGTCGGAACTTGTGTAGCATCAAACGGAATCGAATTCTTGTTCTCGTACGATGTTGCGAACACCTTCATCGGCACAATCCCTGTCACTTTGGCAGTCGCACTCCCACCTGCACCGGTGCAGGTTATCGTATAGGTAAACTGGCCGCCAGCAGCTTGAGTCACCGATGCCGAACCGTTTATGGGCTGTGTAGCTGGCAATGCATCTGTGCCAACGCACGATGATGCGTCGGTCGAAGCCCACGTTACAGTCACCGGAGCATTGACAGCGACCTTTGCCGCTGACAGTGAGATGCTGACGGTCGGTGCCTTCGCTGCAGGAATTGGTACTGATCCGCCGCCACCGCCGCACCCAACAATTAGTGCAGCGCAACCAACGACAAGTCCAAACTTCATTGTGTGTAGCATTGCTGCTCCTACTTTCGGTTGCTGAGCCTTACTCTGCACTCTATCGGTATATTTGCATTTTTACAAGCATCAGCCTTATCCAACGAGGTATGAGCCTGAAGCGATGTCCGTGATTCCAATGAGGTATGAGCCTGAACTGCGGGTTTGGGTCGATCATTTCCCACATGGTGATCGACATGGACGAGACCCGTCTGCAAA
>Ga0209697_10000679_pt1 | contig 55753 bp, 57 predicted proteins | sample AliMusrvi5mmetaG_FD_184115 | JGI IMG/M metagenome (GOLD analysis project Ga0209697, IMG submission 184115) | Freshwater lake bacterial and archeal communities from Alinen Mustajarvi, Finland, to study Microbial Dark Matter (Phase II) - Alinen... | ecosystem: Environmental > Aquatic > Freshwater...
AGGGATAGCCGCAAGGTCAATACTGGTAAAGACGGTATACGAGAAGGGTATCAAGCTCTGTGGTAAAGAAAAAAAGAATCTGGAAAAAAGACTGAAGCGTTCATCAAGCCTTCGTTGGTGGGATATCAGCATCAGACCGAAAGCGGTATGTTTACAATGACTGTGTCCCTAAGGTATAAAGTGCTGATTCAGTTGGTGTTCCTGCGTTTGCATGACGTGTTATGTTATTGCGAGGCATGGGTCTCCATAATAACAATCATTACGGTAAACGACAGGGAACAGAAGGGGTTGACAGGTAACACCACTCTGTATGGACGAACGCTGGTTCATCAGTATGATGCGTCTCTTGAAGTAATACGGTCTCTTGTGTTGCAACGTAACCATAATTACAGAGAAAAGAAAATTTAGCCTTTCAGCACTCAGCGATCAGTACTTTTTTACGTCTGTGATGCTGTTTTAATGCTTATTGAGGAGCTGCTCGTTTATCAGTGCAAGCAATTCGCTTTTCTTGATTGGCTTGGTGATGAAGCTGTCGGAACCTGCCGCTTTTGCTTTTTCGCGCTCATCTCTTGAGGTGAAAGCAGTCTGAACGATAATTGGTAATTCGGGGCGGAACTGTTTGATCTGCCTTGTTGCTTCGTAGCCGTTTAACAAAGGCATGTTTATATCCATAAGCACCAGATTGATTTCTGGATGCTGCTTTGCCAGTTCGACAGCTTCTTGACCGTTATGGGCATAATGAATTGTCATGTTTTCGTCTTTCAGTATCATTTTGAGCAGAATACGGTTTATGTCGTCATCTTCGACGATAAGAACCGTGCTGAACGCTGAGCGCTGAGTAATGAAAGGAGGGTTGTAGGGGAGGGTGAAGGTGAAGGTGCTTCCGGCCCCTTCTTGTGATTCAACCCGGATGGCACCGCCAAGCATGGTGACATAGGCTTTGGTGATGCTCAAGCCGAGTCCGGAACCTTCAATTGTTCGGGTCAGGGGGTTATCGACCTGAATGAATCGGTCGAAAATCTTTTCCTGCATTGCAATTGGTATGCCGATACCGGTGTCTTGGACGGTAAACTCAAGCATGCCGTTGTACTTGCTATACCCGATAGCAATACCTCCTTGAAAGGTGAATTTCAGGGAGTTGTTGATAAGGTTGGTGAGTATCTGGGTGAGTTTTGCGCTGTCAGTATTGATGATACTTTCATGGTCTGGAAGCGTAGTGGTACAAGTCAGCTCTAACCCTTTTTTGTTGGTTGCGATCTTGAAAAATGCGGTAAGATCAAGGAGAAGCTTGTTGATGTTGGTGTCATCATGCTGTATCACACACTCTCCGGCTTCAATACGCGCAATATCGATGAGTTCGTTGACGAGCGTCAGGAGGCGTAAGCCGCTTTGATGGATGAGATCGATATACTCAGCAGATTTCTGTTGCGACAGTTCAGGGTCCTTCAGCAATTCGGAAAAGCCGAGAATTCCATTCATCGGGGTTCGCAGTTCATGAGTGATGGTGGCAAGGAAAGCTGATTTTAAGCGGTCTGCCTCTTCGGCTTTTTCTTTTTCGGCGACCAACTTATCCTGTTTCTGTTTCTGTAACTTGATTTCATCTTCTGCAATTTTTTTGGCAACAATATCCCAGACGTGATTGGCTATGATCTCCAACCATGCAATATCGTTATCACTATACTGGGTTTGCTTGTTGCCGACCCCGAAAATTGCCACTATGCGTCCCTCACGGTTGACAGGAATAACCAATTCGCTCTTGATTTCCACAGGGCCATCCGGTATTCTGTTGCGATGCTCGAGTGATGTATAATCATTATGGATCACTGCTTTTTTTTCTCGTTCCACTTCAGCCCATAATCCAGCCATCTCCAACGGATAGTGCAGGCTCTTACCCTCTCCATCCTGCCTCTGTTGACGGGTATTGGTTGAGACGGCCTGGAGCACCGGAGTTTTTGCGTCCTCTGTTACATAAGAGACAAAACCGATTGAGCTTCCTGTTAAAGCTTCCGCTTCATCAAGCGTTGCTATCAGCAGTTCCTCAATCGAATGAGTATCAGCAATCTGGAGTATGTGCAGCCGGAATGCATTGAGCTGTTCATAGCGCTTTTGAACGGTGATGTCATGAATAATAACATTGATTAAATCTTGCCGGCCATCATTGATCTTAGTACTGAACACCTTGACATCACGCAATGAACCGTCTTTCATGAGATGACGAAACGAAAAGCCGGGGTGTCCTGTTTTGAGGACTGTTACCAGATTGCTTTTGTTGACTTCGGGATGCGTCAGAAAAATGATTTGCGCAATGTTCATCTGCCTTAACTCTTCAATTGACCATCCGTAAAACTCTGCGGCCGCATTATTGGCATCAACAATATTGCCGGTGAGGGGATCAAGAAGCATCTTGATTGCGGTGTTGCGTTCAAACAGGTTTCTGAACCGCTCCTCGCTTTGCTTCAGTGCTTCACGGTTTCGCAGCATCTTGATGCCATAAGCCAGGTTGTTGGACAGTGAGAGGAGCTGCTCGCACTCTGCATCGTTAAAAGCCTCTGGGAGTTCAGAATATACCGCCAATACACCAGCCACAGTATCGTCTATAACTAACGGTAAACCGAGAAAAGCAGCATAACCGTACTTTATCGCTTCAGTACGCCATAATTCGAAGCTTTGATCAGTGATAATATTATTTACCACAACGGGTTGAGCGGTGCGGACAGCGGTTCCGGCTGGTCCCTCTCCATACTTGTTATCGGCCCAGGATAGGGTAATTGAGTTAAAATAATCACCGGTACTACCGGCATATGCGGCAGGGTGCAGACTTTTAGCCTCATCATTTACTTTGTATCCTACCCAAGCCATCCGGTAACCGCCGGTTTCGACGATGATGCGGCAGATGGTCTGCAGCAGTTCCTGTTCATCTTGTGCATGAATCAGCGCTTTGTTGCAATGGTCGCTGACAATAAGTGCACGAGTCAGCCTTTGACGTTCAGCTTCAGCATGTTTTCGTTCGCTGATGTCTTGAGTAATGACATGAATAACGGGCTTCCCATCAAGCTCAATCTTGTTGCGATAGATCTCTACATCCCGAATAGAGCCGTCTGCCCTCCGGTGGCGTCCGATGAATTTATTGTGTTGTCTGGCTTCTACGGTCTGCAGGCTTTTGATAATCTCCTCCTGCGAAAGAGTATTGATGTCCCTGGTATACATCTTCCTGAGTTCTTCAGCTGACCACCCATACCACTCTACAGCTTTCTGGTTGACATCAAGCACCTTGCCGGTATCCGGGTCAAGAAGAGCCTGTATGGCAGATTGACTGTTGAACAATGTCTTGAACCGTTTCTCGTTGAGTCGTAATGTATCTTCAGTCCGTTTGTGCTCGGTGATATCAAAACCCACACCGATAAGAAATGGAGAACCATCAATGATTACCCTTTTTCCCGTCATGAGGTACCACCGGATATCAGGGTTTCCTCGAAACACTAGCCGGTACTCGTTGGTTACTTCCGTGCCATTATTGATGATATCCTGCATGGTCTCAAGAGCACGGTCTCGATCTTCCGGGTGAAAGGCTTCTAAGCAGTTAGTTGTAGCCATCTCTATTTCTGATACGCCAAAGCAGTTCTCCCTGAGTTCCTTGTTCCATGCAACGAACTCTCTGTTTGCATCAGTGAAATAAAAAATGCCAGGAATAGATTCGATGATATACTTATTGAAGAGCTGCTCTTTCTTCAGCAACTGTCCGATATCTGTAATATTCTGCGCGAGGATAAGAAGCCGGTCGACGTTGCCTTCAGGAGATGTGAAAGGATAGATGGTACTCCGTATCAGCTTTCCATCATCTTCATCGTCAAAGGTTAGCGATTTGGAAGTGAGCACAGCCTCTTGCAGCATGTTCATTCGTTCAGCTCCAACATCCAGCGGCAGAAAATCGAAAACATTCAGACCAAAGAACTCTTCCGGGATTTTATTAAACTGGGAAGCAAAAGCCTGATTTGCGTCAAGAATAATGCCCTGGGGAGAAACAACAAAACATACATCAGGTAAGGAGTGAATCAATGAAAGAAGTGTGGAGTCATCATGTTTTCTGGCGATCGAATCGGGTGTTATCTTATCGAGGGACATGGTTGGCCTTCATGTTAACGGCAATTACGGAAAACCACTGGAAATTCGGGAAGATATGACAGAGCCATTCCAAATTGACTCATTCGGCTCATCGGTATGATGCCATGTATTGAAGTAATTTGGTCAATGTTGTTGAAACGTAACCATAATTTTAAATATAAAAAAGAATTGAGCTTCGGATGATGCGGGGGTGCTGATGTTGCAGTATGCTGAAGATTTCGATGGCGACGTATCAGCGGTATCTGAGGTTGTAAGGGTAAGAGTTGTTGAGTGATGTTGGAGAAGGTTCAACTATTGAGCCAGAAAGAAGTTATCAATGCAGAAGTCGTTTTGCAGCAACGCCAGGCGGGAGATAAAGGGCTGTGATGGGGTAAAAGGGGTACCCTATCTTTTTCAGCCCTCTCTCTGTACCGGCAAATGTTCAGTGTGACTACTGTGTAATTTGATCTGGAACCCTGTAAGCCTCAAGGTTTTCACCCTTCTCTTCAACCTCTTTTACCCATTTTGGTTTTGGTCCTCTTCCTCCCCAATATTCATATTCACTTTTCCTGTACTTTATTGGACTTGCAGGAGTTGTTGCAGTTCTGGCTGATCTTCCCCTTTTCTGAAACTCATCAATACTGATATTGTAAGCAAATATTTTTGATGTAATATCAGCTATGGCAGCAAGCTTTTCCAACTTAAAAGTTTCATCAGCCTCCCGTTGAAGTTCAGCTATTTTTGCTTTGATCTCTGTAAGTTTAGACATGATTACTCTGATGTTAATATTATTCTATCATCTGTTGTAGGTAAAATTACAAGAAAATTGTAGACAATACAATAATCTTTTCTCAATGCGTCATGGCGCTGAGTCTGCTGCAGGAAATTTGCAGCGGTTGAATGTTTCGTTGTAAACAATGCAGCCCTCTTTTCTTCGCTCGCCAGTAAACATAATCAGGGGGGTGATGATAAGCATATTTCCGGAAATTTGCCAGATACTTTTGAGATGATGAGCGGATGCCTGAAATCCGAAAGCAGGGGAGTTGCTGCAGCCGGCCTGGCAGCATCGAGTGTTTTGAGGAAACCGATAAGATCGGAGAGCTGTTTTAGTGACGAATAACAGATATTTAAAAGAAAAATCGTATTCTTGCATTCAAGCAAACAACATCCTTAGTGCAAAAATTATGAATGTCCTCGAACCTAATAATACTGCCGCCAGTTTTCGAAATATCGTAAAAAGAGAAATTAGCAAAGAAGGATTTAAAATAAATATTGTCGGCTTGCTTGCCTCCGAAGATCCGGCTTCAATAACCTATTCCGAATACGCACGGAATGGATGCGATGATGTCGGCATTACCTTTAATTTGATCATGGTGAACCCCGATTCGATCAAGCAAATACTTTCAGAGGCAAATAGTGATCATACCGTTCACGGAATATTTATATATTACCCCATTTGGAACGATTATCGGGACGCAGAAATTCGGAATATGGTCTCACCTCATAAGGATGTCGAAGGTCTCACCTCTTATTGGATAAGCAAACTGTATGCTAATGATCGTTTTGATGATACAGAACAAAGAAACAAGGCGATACTTCCGTGTACCCCGCTGGCAATTATTAAATTGCTGGAAGAAACGGAATCTTATGTGCAAATCGGACTGCCTTTCAGAGGACAGACGGTCACTATTTTTAATCGTTCAGAAGTTGTAGGAAGGCCGCTTGCCTATATGCTTTCCAATGATGGCGCAAAAGTTTATTCCTTTGATATCAATGGCGGTATTGTTGTTGATATTTCGGACTCTCAAAAGGAAAATATCGCTGTGACACGCGCTGAGGCTTTAAAAAATTCTGATATCGTTATAACAGGAGTGCCGTCAAGAAACTTTGACAAGATCAGGGCTGATGAATTGAAACCTGGAGCGATTTGCCTCAATTTTTCTTCAGTGCAGAATTTTGAACTGGATGCAAAGGAAAGGGCTACTCTCTACATTCCGCGCGTCGGCACTATGACAGTGGCCATGTGTATGCGTAATGCCCTGCAGCTCTATCGCAATTATCATCACAGCAAATAACTCGATCGGGGCTATGTAAATCCTATTTCGTTTTCCAGACAGTTTTAAATTCCTGGGCCATATTCACAAGCTTCCATTTATTGACGGACAAGGAGTCCCTCCAGGCAGGAACTGAATCTCCATGATATGGTGGGTATGCATACTCGCGAACTGAATCATCATGATTAAGTAACAATGCAATATTAGGGTATTTGTTTGTTGCTGTTAAATGAAACATTCCAAAATCGCCATTGGTATTTCCAAAAGCAAATACAGGCTTTTTACCAATTTTTGAATAAATATTTATACTTTTTTCATCTTTATTATTTAATGGAGAGGAAATACCTTTATGGATAATAAATAATGTTTCATGATCACTTTGCTTATAAACAGGCCTTAAAATCTGGCGCGTGCCGATAAGATGTGCTCTGTCCAAATTAATTATTTGCGGACAAACGCTCCATATAACCCCTTGTATTGAACCTGAAACAATATAAACAGTGAATTTATTTTGCTTCAAATAACGTATCAATTCAAGCATAGGCTGATAAAACATATTTGCCAGAATGATATTATATTTTTTATCTTTTGTTGTTGTTAAATACGACCGGGCCGAATGTACATAAGTTTCATGGTCAACTCCTTCATAAGCTTTCCAGACCATTGAGTCGATATAGTTGTAGTAAGGTGCTTTTGTGAAGTTGACCAAGTTGTTTACAACTGATGTATCTGCCGGGTTTGCTTCAAGTTTTTTTGCATACTTGTATTCCGTATAGTGTGACAGTTCCGGATTTTTTGCGGATTTCTGGTTTAAACCATCAATCGCAGCATACATTTCAAACCACAAGGGAGCTTCGCAGGCAATGGTTCCATCCAAATCGAAAACAGCAATACGATCTTCAACAGGAATTTTCTTTTTTGCTGTGTCGACAAAATCTAAAATTGATTTTTTTATCGGAGTATCATTCCATGAGGGTATCGGTTCACAGCTTGCTTTATCGTTGGGGAGCAAACAGCAAAACAGTAATGCAGCGAATATTGTCAAGAGGTAACAATTATTGTTTTTCATCGCTTTATTTTTTTAAATAAGAGTGATGTGAACCGGCAAAATTGTCCTTGCTGTAATTTATAAAAAAAAACTATTATTCCGGCTTACGGGAGAAGCTCTGAAGGTATTAAAGTTGCAGTGTTCTCTCTTTCTTCCCCTCCAGCGGGCTGGAGAGGGTGAGAAGTTTTACACAAATTCGATGAGCGCCTGGCCGCTTTTCACTGCTTCTCCTGGTGATGCCAGGATTTTTTTTACGGTTCCTTCCGTATGTGCTGTAATATTTGTCTCCATCTTCATGGCTTCCAGCACCACAAGCAGATCGTCAACCTGGAGCGTTTGCCCAACCTGGACATTAACCCTCTGCACAATCCCTGCAATGGGACTGCGGCAGACCTTATCGTCGGGTAGACCGTCAGCAACGGGCTGTATTGCCATCGGTTGGGGCGAGGGCGCGATTACCTGCTTCGACTGAATGGTGGAAGTCAGCTCCTGGAACGATTCCGGTGTGCGGATTTCCTCTCCTTCCAGGACATCAACGTCAACGATATATTTTTTTCCGTCTATGGTCAAGATCAACTGCACAGTACAATTCCTTATTTAGTGGTGCTGAAGGTATGTGATGACTGGATGGAGACACGCCCTAATTGAGACCAGGAACTTGGTCCCTGGTTGCTGATGAAGCGGGCCCGACGTATCCGGACATTTTTTCCCAGATAGGCGGCGATAGCAGCCGACATGATAACCAGCAGCTCCTGAGTTATTTTTGGCTCATGGGTAATGGGCTCAGAATTGGTTGTTTCCATTGGAATAGAGTTAAAGTGGAATCAGCCCGTGTTTCTTCTGGGGTCTGAATTCCCGTTTGGAATGGAGAAAATCGAGTGACATGGCCAGATAGCGGCGCGTTTCAGCCGGCTCGATGATATCATCCACCTGAAAGTGTGCGGCTGCAGCGTAAGGGGTGGCAAAGGTTTCGCGATACTCCTTGACCAGCTCCTGGCGGCGTAAAACGGGATCGTCCGCTGTTTTGATCTCGTTGCGAAAGATAACGTCTACAGCACCATCGGCACCCATGACGGCGATCTCCGCAGAAGGCCACGAAACGACTCTGTCAGCATCAAGGTCCTTGCTGCACATAGCCAGATAAGCTCCACCATAGGCTTTGCGGAGTACCACGGTGATTTTTGGTACGGTGGCAGCAGAGTAGGCGAAGAGCATTTTGGCGCCATGCCGTATAATTCCGCCGTACTCCTGTTCGACGCCGGGCAGAAAGCCGGGAACATCAACAAAGGTGATGAGAGGTATGTTGAAGGCATTGCAGAATCTGATGAAGCGGGCAGCCTTGTCCGAAGCGTTGATGTCGAGCACTCCAGCCATGACGTTGGGCTGGTTGGCTACAATTCCGACCGCACGACCCTGAAGACGGGCAAAACCAATGACGATGTTGGCGGCAAATGAGGACTGCACCTCCATGAAATCGGCTTTATCCACAATATGGCCTATAACTTCCCGGACGTCGTACCGCTGTTTAGGGTCAAGAGGAATAACAGTATTAAGACGTTTGTCCGGAATGATAATATCGTCCGCCTCCAGCTGGGGTGAATCCTCCAGATTATTGGACGGGAGAAATGACAGCAGGCGCTTGCAGATGGCAATGGCATCCAGATCATCTTCGGCGATGAAATGAACCACCCCCGAGTTGTTCATCTGGGCGATCGGTCCTCCCAGCTCCTCTGCAGTGACCACTTCACCGGTTACCGCCTTGATGACCGAGGGACCAGTGATGAACATCCGTGCAGCACGGGTCTGGATAATGAAGTCGGTCAAGGCCGGGCTGTAGGCCGCGCCACCCGCACAGGGTCCGCAGATGATAGATATTTGCGGCACGACTCCAGAGAGCATCACGTTGTTGTAAAAGACCTTGCCGTAGCCGGAAAGACTGTCGATACCCTCTTGGATACGGGCGCCTCCTGAGTCATTGATCATGATGAAGGGCGAGCCGGTCTTGAGCGACGACTGCATCATCTGCACTATTTTATTACAGTGAGCTTCACCGGCCGACCCGCCGACAACAGTGAAATCCTGACTGGCAACATGCACCAGTCTTCCGTTGATAGTGCCAGGCCCGGTGACGACACCATCCGCCGCCATCTCCTTGTCCGTCATCCCGAAGTTTGTGCAGCGGTGTTTGGCAAAAAGTCCTGATTCCTGAAAACTGTCCTGATCAAGGAGTGCGCCGATACGTTCACGTGCACTCAGACTGCCTGCCTCGTGCTGGCGATCGATTTTGTCCTGTCCGCCTCCCAATTGCAACGTCTCTTTCCGCTGATTCAGATCCTGTACTATCTCTTCTATATTCATGGTGTCCCGACTATGCACTGATATTCATATTATAATTATTGGTATGGCGTTACAGTCACCTTATGCTGCCGCCCGCTTAGAGTCACGGAATAGGTGATGGGTCCGGTTATTGCCCCCTGATGGCCTTCTGCAGGTTGTGTTTCCGATTCGCCAGTCTCAGGGTTTCTTCCCAGGTTTCGAGGTCCTTCGTGGCGTTCGGCAAAAAATTTAGGTGCCACCTGCGGGAACATGGCATAGGTCAGCACATCTTCCGTTCTGCCGTTGCATCCGGTAAGAGCAAGAGCAGCCGAACGGAGCTTGTCCCACTCCGGCTTCAGGAGATTTGCCGGACGGCAGTGAATCTGTTTTTTGTGGGCATGCTCGTGTGCCATTTGAACAACCTCAGGATTTTTTTCCCCCGGTACTGCGCCGTAATAACCAAGCATGAGATCGGCAAATTCGCCGGTCAGCACCTTGTACCTTCCCATAAGCACATTCAGCACTGCCTGCGTACCGACGATCTGACTGCTCGGAGTTACAAGGGGAACATAGCCGGTATCCTTGCGGACACGAGGGATCTCTTCCAGTACCTCTTTCATCCGATCACCTGCACCCTGCTGCTTGAGCTGATTCTCCATGTTGGAAAGCATGCCGCCGGGGATCTGGCTCTTGAAGATCTCAGTCTCCACTCCGGTGACTTGTGAGAGAAACTCTCGGTAACGTCCCAGCATCGTCATGAAATGACTCTTGACCTTCTGTACCTTCTCCATGTTGACCCGGGTGGTGTACCCTGTGCCTTCCAGCATTTCAATGAAGCTTTCGGTAGGGTTATGCCCTGGTCCCAGACTCATGGAGCTGATTGCGGTATCAACGCAATCCACTCCCGCTTCAACCGCCTTCATCAGGCTGACCAGAGTAACGCCAGTGGTAGCATGAACATGGAGATGAACGCGAAGCTCATTTCCGCATGCCTCTTTAATTCCCTTGACCAGATCAAAGGCTGCCTGAGGCTTGATGAGGGCGGCCATGTCCTTGATGCAGAGTGAGTCGACTCCCATATCCTGAAGTCTTCGAGCCTGGTCGACAAAAAGTTGTGTGGTGTGAATGGGGCTGACGGTGTAGCAGATCGTGCCCTGAGCGTGCTTGCCGGCTTTTTTGACGGCACGTACCGAGGTCTCTATATTTCTCAGGTCATTGAGGGCGTCGAAAATGCGGAAGACGTCCATACCGTTTTCTGCCGACTTGTTGCAGAATCTCTCCACCACTTCATCCTGATAATGGCGATACCCAAGCAGATTCTGGCCGCGCAGCAGCATCTGCAATGGGGTTTTCGGCATAAGCCTCTTAAAGGTGCGCAACCGCTCCCACGGGTCTTCATTCAGAAAACGGATGCATGAGTCATAAGTAGCCCCACCCCAACACTCCAGCGACCAGTAGCCGGCATCGTCAAGGTCTGCACAAGCTCCGGTCATATCCTCAATTCCAAGCCTGGTGGCAATCAGGCTCTGGTGTGCGTCCCGAAGGGCAAGCTCGGTAATATCAATGATTCGATTTATGGTAACTCTCCTTGATAATATTTAGTCCTGACCATTGCGTATCTCAACAGTTTTCTACAAAAAAAAGTTTGCAAAACGTCATGGTACTTCAACGGTTACTCCGGTTTTTTTAGGGCAACCAAATGTTGGGCGAATATAATGAACTTTTCCCTTTTCCATAGTTCAAATTCCAAACCATGCAAGCACGCCGAAAATCACGCCGACACTGGCACATGTCAAGCTTGCATACTCCAGCCATTTGCGGCGCGTCAAGATAGTTATTGCCGCAAGTGAAATGGCAATCTGCAGCATTGTTACCCCAGTAGCCCATCGATGGTGGGAATGCATGAACTTTTCGGAGTGTTCATCAGCCTCAAGCGAGAGTTTTTCTGTAGCCTCAGCTTTCTTTTTAATCTCTGCTTTTTCCGCGACGTAACGCGCAATATCCTTTTTTTTCTCTTCCTGCTCTTTACTCGTGGTAACCTTGCTTGCCAGCTCCGCTATATTCTGCTTACTGCTTTTGGCCTGATAGTAGTTCCATTGATTAGCCGCTTCAGTTTTCTTGATAGCCGCTTCATTTTTCATCATGATCGCCTCACTAAGCGTAAAACTGGCCTCATAAGAGAGTAACGCACCCAAAGTAGCCATGATCGCAGTCATGACGGCAATTTGGTTATTGAACCCTTTCCCAGCTTCACCACCTTCCAGAACCTCTTCATGCGGCCCTTTCACCTCAAATTCCTCACCCATTACAGTCTCCTTTTCTTATGATTAATGTGAGGAAAGAAAATAACGTTTTTCCAACATCATTCATGTTCTCAATTGGAGACAGTTACAGCGAATTTGTTTATACCATAAAGTGCGTTGTTATTGCCCCTATTTCTCTTATAAGTCCTATGAGGCCTATATCTCCTATTTTTTCAATTACTTCAGCGCAAACCCAAATTTACCGAGAACCGATTTTGCCTCATCTCCCTGCAGGAAAGCATGAAAAGCTTTAGCCTCATCGCTTTTTGCTCCTTTATTAGTAACCGCCATCGGATAGACAACTCTTGAATAAAGCTCCTGAGGTACCGTAAAGAGCAGTTTTGATTTTTGAGCCACCAAGGCATCGGTTTTGTAGACAAAAGCACCATCCACCTCACCCAGTTCTGCATACAGAAGGCACTCACGGACATCTTTAGCCATGACAAGCTTGCTTGTAAGCTGAGCGGCAACGCCGGATTTTGTCATTGCAGCCATTGCATATTCACCGGCAGGCACACTTTTAGGGCTTCCGATGGCAATCTTATCAAGTTTCGGCAGATCCTGCATCGAGTTTACTTTTTTACTTGTTGTCCCTGCAAAGACCAGAGAGTTGTAGGTAAACGTCTTGATACTTGAGGCATCGACCAGTTTCTTGGTGTTCAGGTAATCCACCCATTCAGTGTTTGCTGAAATAAACAGGTCTGCAGGGCCGCCGTTTTCGATCTGTCCTGCAAGAGTTCCTGACGGGCCGAAGTTTTTCAGAAAAACAGTTCCGGGGTGTTTCGCCGAGTAACTTGCTGTCAGTTCATTGATCACCTCTTTAAGACTTGCTGCCACTGAAAGGTTCAGTTCACCGGCCATGACCGGCGCAGCCATCATCAAGAGGGCAAAACATAAGACGGTGATCTTTTTCATTGCTTGAGTCATTGTTGTGTGCATGGTTGTTTTGTTGGTGTTGTAATTGCTTTTGCTCGTACTCGTACTTTCTTTCAGGTAATCGCAGATTGCGTACTCTATTCGTTATAACATTATCTACATATCGATATTGAAAACCAAGAATTTTTTTTAAAAAAATCATTCCTTCATCCATGTGCGGTAAGCCTCTTTAAGCGCAGAACCGGAAAGATTCCATTGATGGAAAGAGCTGTTCTTTTTTCAGAAGATAGGGTCATCCACGCCGACGACCTTCGCTTGTCACTGCAGACACCAGTTCTTTCGACTGCAGTTACTCAAAAACTCTTACGGCAAAACTGGACACTATTTCATAACATAACCACTTACGTATAATACATTTATGTAGTTTATTGCAGCTTTTTCTACTTGAATGTTGTCATTTACTGCAATGATATGATGTTCGTCCAGAGCTTCTCCACCTTCCTGTTGAAAACATAACATTGTATGACCAGCCTAAAACCCTTCTGTATCAAGGTCTTGGGGAATCATCCTTTTTCTATTGCATCATAATTGGTGTTTCATCACGATTTTGGCTGGCTTCTTGCTGTAAATATTAATAATAATTAAGGGTTTTTCCTGAGAAATCCTGAAAATATGATACTTTCCGCTATAATAACCTGAAAAATTACGAAAATGAGAAAAGTAGCTATTTACGGAAAAGGTGGTATCGGCAAGTCAACCACCACACAAAACACGGTTGCCGGTCTTGCAGAAATGGGAAAGAATGTCATGGTTATCGGCTGTGACCCGAAAGCTGATTCAACCCGTCTCTTGCTCGGCGGTCTGCAGCAGAAAACCGTCCTTGACACGCTTCGTGAGGAAGGTGAAGAGGTTGAACTCGAAGATATCATCAAAGGGGGATACAAAAACACTCGTTGCACCGAATCAGGTGGTCCTGAGCCGGGCGTGGGCTGCGCAGGCCGCGGTATCATCACCTCAGTAAACCTTCTCGAACAGCTTGGCGCCTTCGATGATGAGTGGGATCTCGACTATGTCTTCTACGATGTTCTCGGTGACGTGGTCTGCGGCGGTTTCGCCATGCCTATCCGTGATGGTAAAGCTGAAGAGATCTACATTGTCTGTTCTGGTGAAATGATGGCTATGTATGCTGCCAACAACATCTGTAAAGGTATTCTGAAATATGCTGATACTGGTGGAGTCGCCTTGGCGGCCTTATCTGCAACAGTCGTAATGTCGACAACGAGCGTCAGATGATTGAGGAACTTGCCAAAAAGATCGGCACGCAGATGATTCATTTTGTGCCTCGCAACAACTTTGTTCAGCGCGCGGAGATCAACCGTCAGACTGTTATTGAGTATGATCCAACTCACGTACAGGCAGATGAATACAGGGCGCTTGCAAACAAGATAAATGACAACAAGATGTTTGTCATCCCAAAGCCGCTTGAAATCGAAGAGCTTGAAGCGCTTCTTATTGAGTTTGGTATCGCTAACTAATCATGGGATTGAGGTGGTTGTTCTTGAAGGAGTTATTAAAGAGATCGTCGGTGGAATATTTTCCGGAAAGGATCTGCAAGAGTTGATGAAAAGAAGCCAGATCCACCTCGTAAGTTCACACTGCAGTGGTACAGGAAAAAAATGCTGTTGAGAAAAAGCGCATTTTAACAGTAGTGGCTGTGGAAAGCCGTTTTTTTACCTTCCGCTATAACATCAAAAACATATCGAACTCTTAAAACTTGCCCGGCCCTCTCCTGCGCCGGGATGTTCAAGACTATGATGATTTAAAAAGAACCGCCAGGTTTTTTTCGGTAACTTATGGAACTCTTGTCAACCAAACCGGAGGTATCATGGACTTTGCAGGCACTCTCTATACCGCCACTGAAAACCAGGTTGGAGTTGTATTGATTCATGGTACATGGGGGAACCCGTCACAGTTCAATTCCCTGACTGAATTGATGAAAAACAAGGGGTATATGGTTCATGCACCATTAATGCCATGGAGTAAAATCAGGGGATATGATGTCGATTATTCGGCAGCATTAAAGATTGTAACCGGCAATATTGATGAATTACGAAAAAGCGGCTCTACCATCATCGTTTTGGCCGGACACAGCAAGGGAGCAAATGCGGCCATTGCCTATGCTGCCTATGGCCGGGAGAAAATTGATGCCGTTATAGCGATAGCTCCAGGTCATACGCCTGACAGAGTGCGGAATCATGAGAGCATTCAGTCAAGTCTCACTAAAGCCAGAGAGATGATTGAAAGCGGTAATGGCGACATGCAGGCATTGTTTACACACAGAAATAATGGCAGATATGCAGATATCACCATGACCGCCGCTGCGTATTTCAGTTATTACGACCCTGAAGGTATTGGCTCAATGCCTCTCTCGACTTCGAAAATCACTCAGGGAATTCCGCTTGTCTGGATATTGGCAGGGACAACAGATGTTCTCTATGATCAAAGTCGGGATTATGTTTTTGAAAAATGGCCCCATTCATTGCCGGGCATTATGCTACGTTGCTCCTGTAGCGAAGAATAGAATTTATTTCTGCCTTCTTGAACCGCATTCCTTCCTCAATATCATAGTCATCCTGCAGACCTAACCAGAACTTTGCGGTATTCCCAAAATATTGTGAGAGACGCAATGCTGTGTCTGCAGTAATACGTCTCCTCCCTTTCAATATTTCAGATATGCGGGTTTGAGGGATCCCGATATCTTTGGAAAGTCTGTAACCCGATATTTCTAATGGAATTAAAAACTCTTCCATCAAAACCTCTCCGGGATGAATATTTCTTAGTTCGTTCATTTTAGTGATAGTCAATAATTTCTGCTTCGGATGCATTTCCATCAGCCCATTTGAAGATGATCCTCCATTGATCGTTAATCCGGATGCTGTGAAATTCTTTGTTTTTACCCGAAAGTTTTTCAAGATCATTTGCTGGAGGAATTCTTAAATCAATAATATTTAATGAGTTGTTAATCATTCTCAACTTCCTCCTCGCTGTCTCCTGGATTTCATTTGGCAAACCCCTTACTCGTTCTCCTTTCCAAATTTTTTCTGTCTCTTTGGATCCAAACGAAACGATCATACTCTTGTTTTAAGTTACTAACGTCAAAGATAAGTATATCATTCCAAAAAGTCAAGCAGCATAACTTCTTCTTAACCAAGGCGATCTGGCCTTCCTTGATCTGAACAGCAGCGCCGGTTAGCCTGCATGAGCGTGTTCCAGGAATGCGGCAGCCTATTCACCTAAAACTTGTTAATGAGAATAGCATACTTGATGGAAGTCCGAGAAGCCCTATATTCAAAGTCAACCAGATATGACAGTAGAAAAAAGATGCAGAGGAAGCATGTTCATAGATAATTCTTGATCTACAGAAAATGAAATGCAGAAAAGAAGAGTTCGAGCTTGAGGCCTCCATCTGGTTTCAGAAAGCACAGAACAAGTTTCTTGGCGGTGACCGTATAGCCCTACTCGAAAAAATCAATGAGCTTGGTTCGATCAACAGTGCAGCCAAAGCGGTCGGTATCAGCTATAAAACAGCATGGCACCTTGTCAATATGGTTAATAACCTTTCAGAGAAACCTCTTGTTGACCGAGTCGCCGGCGGGAAAAATGGAGGGGGTACCGTTCTGACAAAAGAGGGAAAAAAAGTAATCGAACAGTTTCGTGTCGTTCAGGAAGAGCATAGAAGGTTTCTCGATAATCTTGAGGAACGTCTCGGTGACTCTGATCTTTATCAATTATTAAGAAGAATATCAATGAAAATCAGTGCACGCAATGTTTTTTCAGGCACTATTGAAAAAATCACAAGAGGAGCAGTTAACGCAGAGGTCACCCTTCTTATCAGCGCAAACACCAGAATCACCTCAATTATCACCAATGGCGCAGTAGACAACCTGAGTCTGAAAGAGGGCCTTAATGCTTATGCCATCATTAAATCCAGCTCAATCATTATCGGCAGCGATCTGGAAGGCTCAAAAATAAGCGCCAGAAATATCATATCAGGCAAAATCAGTAAAATCATTGAGGGCCCGGTAAGCAGCGAAGTCGATGTGGATGTCGATGGAGGTAATGTCATTTCAGCCACCATCACCCATGGCAGTTCAGAAAAACTTGCCATTAAGGAAGGAGATCAGGTCTCAGCAATTTTTAAGGCATCCAGCGTTATTATCGGCATAAGCTGACTGAAAATCTCCTGCCCCACAGCATAACTACGGGGTAGGAGATTGAGAGAGTCCATAACGGTTATCGATTGTAGTATGAAATAAGAGATGCCTTGGCGATGGCATGTTGATTCAGCATAAACCCAACCAAAGCTGGAGAAGTTTTTTCATCAACTTCCAATGCTGCCGTGTTGAGAGCATAGACTGTAAAGATATACCGATGCGCTTTGTCGCCCAACGGAGGACATGCACCCCCAAACCCTGCCTTTCCATAGTCCGTCAAGCTTTGAATACTGCCTTTCGGTGCCAACGCTTTTTGTGGATTACCCGCATCTTTTTTAAGTTCACTGATGGTTGATGGGATGTTGACAATGACCCAATGCCACCATCCGCTTCCCGTTGGCGCATCAGGGTCATAGACCGTCACAGCGAAGCTTTTTGTATCGTGAGGTGCATTGATCCATTTCAGAGAGGGAGAAATATTTTTTCCTGTGCATCCAAAACCTGAAAATACCTGCTCTTCTGTCAACTGTCCCCTTAAGTCGTCACTTTTCAACGTAAATTCTTCACTGTATGCGTTGCTGCTGCCGATAAACGCAAGCATAAACACCAAAAAAACCAGTTTTTTCATGCTGTTTCCTCCGTTGTATTGTTGATTATAGTAAGGATAGGTCGCAAACTGCGTAACATACTTATAATGCCGAAAAATGAACAAAAACCTTTTTCTTTATTATCAAAAGACTGATATAGGCACTGTAGGTATAGCAGAGTGTGGCGGTTCAATATCACACCTTCTTTTCGAATCTGGTTCTTTTCTGCCTGACGCACAACTCCTTGAGACAAAACTTATTGGCGAGGCGTTTCTTCAACTGAACAGCTATCTTGCCGGAAAGTTGAAACAATTTTCATTACCGTTAGCCCCTTCAGGCACCCCGTACATGCGGAATGTCTGGAAAATACTTTCTACTATTCCCTATGGAACAACGCTCACCTACAAGGATATTGCAGCGTCCATGGGAAACTCTCTTGCCAGCCGTGCCGTTGGCATGGCGAACCACCGAAATCCAATACCGGTCTTTATTCCCTGTCACCGAGTTATCGGCAGTGATGGTTCTCTAACCGGCTATCGAGGCGGCCTGGCATTAAAAAAAAAACTCCTCGACCTCGAAACAAGCATCCGGTAATCCCCACTCTGCACTCAGTTAAGGTATGCAACATACCGTATTCATGGGATTTGCATAATGCTGTTTATTGTTAAATTTAACCACAAAAAGTTTTTATGGAGAGTAGGTATTATGACCTCAAATTATTTATCAAAATTCTTATGTTGTTGTTACGTATAACTAAAGAGAGACAATAAATTTTATGTGCTGAAAAGAGTACTTGATTATTTCGATAAGTTGATAGAGAAGCCGATTCTTGCTGTCAAAGGATCGGCTTTTGGTATTTTTTTTGATGCTGCGTGATTTTTGGAACTCCAATCATCCGGTTATCATCAAACAATGAGTAGAACAGGTTTTCTGTGGATAAATCAAATGACCTATGAATAAAAAACTGAGAAACAGGTTTGTCAGGATATCAGCCGTTATCGGAATGTGCTTGCCGGTACTCTTGTATGGTTGCGGGCCTGGAAATGAAGGAAAAGATCCCGGAATGAAGGAAAAACTATCGTTACCGGTAGCGACGCTTGCTCTTTCAGATGCGACGGTTGCCGTATTTTATTCAGCTCTTCTTGAAGGAAAAGTCAATGTGGAAATCCGTCCGCAGGTTGACGGTACGCTGCAGACTGTTTATGTCGATGAAGGTTCCTTTGTCAAAGCTGGTCAGTCGCTGTTTAAAATTGATGACAGGGTATACAGGGAGCAGTACAACAGTGCACTTGCTTCTCAGCATGCGGCTGAAGCGAAGCTTGTTGTTGCCCGGCTTGATGAGGAAAAGCTTGTTCCGCTGGTGGAGAATAAGGTGATTGCTGAAATACAGCTGAAAACCGCTAAAGCAAACACGAAAGCCGCTCAGGCAGCCGAGGAGCAGGCGAAAGCCGCCGCTCGTTCAGCACAGGTGAATCTCGATTATACGCTCATTAAAGCCCCGGTAAGCGGCTATATCGGAAAAATACCATTACGGCTTGGCAGTCTGGTCAGTAAAAATCAGAGCGAATGGCTTACTCTTCTCAGTGATGTCAGTCAGGTTTATGCCTATTTCAGTATGAGTGAAAATGATTTTATGCGTTTTCGTCAGAAGTATGCCGGTGCAACCATACAGGAAAAGCTTCAGAAGGTTTCGCCTGTCTCACTGGTTATGTCTGATGGCACTCTGTATGCTGAAAAAGGCGTTATAGGCTCCATGAGCGGGCAGTTTGATCAAACAACAGCATCGGTCAGAATAAGAGCGGTGTTTCCGAATCCGCATGGACTTCTGCGATCAGGCAACACCGGAAAGGTCATGATGGAATCACTCTCTCATCAGGTACTGCTTGTACCTCAGGCAGCGACCGTCGAGTTGCAGGACAAGGTCTTTGTATTTGTGCTCGGCAAAGGCAACAGTGTGAAAAAGCAGGTCGTTACAGTTTCCGGGAAGAGTGGCAATAATTTTATTGTGAGTACTGGTTTGAAGCAAGGTGATGCTATTGTTACTGCCGGTATAGAGAAATTAAAGGATGGCATGGTTATCGTGCCTGTAAAAAATGCAGCAGCATTGGAGGTACAGAAATAATGTCAAGCGGTAGAGATCACTATTTGCATCAGGATTTGGCAGAGCTAAACGCACCTATTCATGTTTGAACGATTTATTTCAAGGCCTGTTCTGGCAACCGTCATTTCGGTTATTCTGGTTATCCTTGGTGTCGTTGGTATCTACCAGCTATCGATCACCCGGTTTCCTGATATTGCCCCTCCGAGTGTTGCGGTTACCGCCAGTTATCCCGGCGCCAGCGCCGAAACCGTAGGCCGCTCTGTAGCCCCTCCCCTCGAAGAAGCAATCAATGGTGTTGAAAACATGACCTACATGACCTCAACATCCGCCAATGACGGCTCGCTCTCCATAACGGTTTTTTTCAAGCAGGGTACCAATGCTGATCAGGCAGCAGTTAACGTGCAGAACCGTGTCGCGCAGGCAGCCAGCAGGTTGCCCTCAGAGGTGAACCAGATAGGTATTTCGACCGTCAAGCGCCAGAACAGTCAGATCATGCTCATCAATCTGGCAAGCAGTGTCAAAGCCTATGACCAGATCTTTCTGCAGAACTATGCAAAAATCAATATTGTCGACGACCTGTCGAGGGTTCCCGGTGTCGGACAGGTTTCGGTATACGGCAATCTTGATTATTCCATGCGTATCTGGCTGAGACCTCAGCAGATGGCGGCATATAAGGTGACACCACAGGAGGTATCCGCAGCTATTCAGAGCCAGAATCTTGAGGCTGCTCCCGGATCGTTCGGTGAGAACAGTACTGAAGCCATGCAGTATGTCATGAAGTATAAAGGTAAAAATCCCTATCCAGGCGACTATGAACAGATTGTAATCCGTGCCAATCCAGACGGCACATTGCTCAAACTCGGCGATATCGCTCGTGTTGAGTTCGGTGCCTATCGCTATACGGTTGATACCAAAGCAAACGCTCAGCCAGCTGTGGTGCTTGCGGTCTATCAGGCACCGGGATCAAATGCAAACGAGGTTGAAACCGGTCTTCGCAAGGTGCTGAAAAAGGTCTCCACCTCTTTTCCTGAAGGCATCAGCTATGCAATTCCGTTCAGTTCGAAAAAGGTTGTTGATGAATCAATCGAGCAGGTGGAACATACCCTTATTGAAGCGTTTCTTCTTGTTTTTCTGGTCGTATTCATCTTTCTTCAGGATCTGCGTTCTACTATTATACCCGCCATTGCCGTACCGGTTGCTATTATTGGAACCTTCTTTTTTATGAATCTTTTCGGGTTCTCCATTAATGTACTGACACTGTTCGGGCTGGTGCTTGCCATCGGTATTGTTGTTGATGATGCCATTGTCGTGGTTGAGGCGGTTCATGCCAAAATGGAGCAGAATCACTACCCATCGAAGGCTGCCACCGTTTCAGCCATGCGGGAGATAACAAAAGCAATTGTTACCATCACCCTTGTTATGGCCTCGGTATTTCTGCCGGTAGGTTTTCTTCAGGGTTCCACGGGAGTTTTCTACCGGCAGTTTGCATTTACCCTTGCCATAGCCATTCTGATTTCGGCAGTCAATGCACTGACGCTCAGTCCGGCACTCTGCGCGCTTTTTCTCCACGATCTTCATCAAGAGGGCAGTGCAGGAAAGCACGAGAAACTGAAGCGTTTCGGTGATTTCGGACATCGTTTCTTTTCAGGGTTCAATACTGGCTTCAGCGCTTTAAAAAGAAAATATCTCGGAAGTCTGGTTTTTCTGATTCGCAACAAACGCCTTACCTTCACCCTCCTCGCCCTGATGATCGGGCTTTCCTTCTGGCTGTTCAAAACCATGCCGACCGGATTTATTCCTGACGAGGACAACGGCTTTGTGATAGTTTCAGTCACTCTTCCCCCGGGTGCTTCATTTGCCCGCACCCAGATCGCTATGGACAGAGCGGCCAATACATTGCGCGCGATGCCTGCAGTGCAGAAAGTTTTATCGATTTCGGGCATCAATGTTCTCTCCCGAAGTTCATCACCCTCCTCCGGCCTCCTGTTTCTTCAGCTCAAAGACCTTAAAGAACGAGGCCCTGACGGTAATATCAAGAAGATTCTTGCCACGATATCCAAGAAACTGAGTAACAGGGAAGGATCATTTTTTGCACTTGCACAGCCGACAGTTCCAGGGTTCAGTACCGTAGGCGGACTTGAATTTGTGCTGCAGGACCGCAGTGGAGGCTCTCTTGAGAAGTTCGGCGGCATAGCACAGGGTTTTATCGGTGAACTGATGAAGCGTCCTGAAATCGGCTTTGCCTTTACCACCTTCAAGGCAACATTTCCCCAGTATGAACTTCAAGTGGACAATATCAAAGCTGGTCAGCTTGGGGTCAACGTCAGAGACCTCTTGACGGTACTTCAGGCATATTACGGGAGTATGCAGGTATCGGATTTCAATCGTTTCGGCAAGTACTACCGAGTGGTAATACAGTCCGAATCCGGAGACCGTTCTGAGCCATCATCGCTGAACAGTATGTTTGTTAAAAATTCAAAAGGTGCAATGGTGCCGGTCAGTTCAGTGATAACCCTGAAACGGGTTTATGGCACCGAGTCGGTTGACCATTTCAACCTGTTTAATGCAATTTCGATTAATGCTGTCGTCAAGCCGGGATTCAGTACCGGTCAGGCCATCAAGGCCGTTGAAGAGGTCTCCCGCACCACTCTTCCTTCAGGCTTCACCTACGATTGGAAAGGCCAGAGTCGTGAAGAAATTGAATCAACCGGCGGGCTGCTTCTTATCTTTATGCTTTCTGTGGTGTTTGTCTACTTTCTGCTTGCCGCACTTTACGAGAGCTATCTGCTTCCTCTTGCGGTGATGTTCTCTATTCCCACTGGCCTGCTTGGAGTTATTCTCGGTATTAAACTGGCCGGTATCGAGAACAATATCTATGTGCAGGTTGCTGTCATTATGCTGATTGGATTGCTGGCCAAGAATGCAATTCTTATTGTCGAGTTTGCCCTGCAGCGCAGAGTAGAAGGTAAATCGCTTTCAGCAGCCGCCATAGCAGGCGCAAAGGCAAGGCTCCGGCCTATTCTGATGACTTCGCTTGCGTTTATTGCCGGTCTTCTCCCTCTCCTTTTTGTTACCGGGCCGACTGCCCAGGGTAACCACTCTATCGGCGCAGCAGCTATTGGCGGTATGTTTATGGGAATGGTGATTGGTATTTTTATTGTACCAGTGCTCTTTATCGCATTTCAGCATCTTCAGGAGCGTATTACCGGTCCAGCCTCTCCCATAGTGGAAGCAGGAGATCTTCTCGATGAGGTCATGCAGAAGGAAAAAGATCGGTTGATACAGGCAACAATGTTGGATTAAGAGTTTATTTATGATCAAAACAATAAAAGGGTTATTAAAGTCAGGCATTCACGTTCTGATGTTCTGCTCTCTAACGGCATGTGGTGTCACCCGTGCATACAAACAGCCTGATATTGCATTATCTGCTGCTTATCGCGGTGTGTTGCATGCAGGGGCAGTTACTCATGCCGATACGGTTATGGCTGCACTGCCGTATAGAAGTTTTTTTGCAGACCCAACATTGCGAGCCCTGATTGATACTGCTGTTGTACACAATATTGACCTTCAGGTTGGACTGAAAAATATCGAAAGTGCACGCCAGACCCTCAATGCGGCAAAGCTTGGAAATCTTCCGAGTCTGAACGTTATAGTCCAGACTACACGAACCAATCCATCTGATAACGGAGTTCAGACAACCCCTCAGGATTATGTCGCTTCAGCAACCGCATCATGGGAAGTCGATATCTGGGGAAAAATAAGAAGCCGCAAAAAATCAGCGTTGGCCACATACCTCAAGACTCAGGAAGCGACAAAGGCAGTCCGCACCAGATTGGTGGCTGATGTTGCTTCAGGGTATTACAATTTGCTTATGCTCGATGCGCAGCTCGATATTTCCATAAAAAATCTTGCGCTCGCAGATACTACGCTAAAAATGATCGGGTTTCAGTATATCGCCGGTCAGGTAACCTCACTTGCCGTTCAGCAGCAGGAGGCTTCAAGGCAGTCCATAGCCTTGTCAATACCGCTGCTTGAGCAGAAAATAGCCATCCAGGAAAATGCTCTCAGCACGCTTTGCGGCAGCATGCCCGGCACCATTCATCGTGAAAAATCTTTTTTCACGATAAAGATCGCTGATGATCTTCCGTCCGGTATTCCATCAGCACTGCTACAAAACCGCCCGGATGTTCGTGCAGCAGAACTTGCTGTCAGAGCAGCTCATGCCGATATGGGTGAAGCGAAAGCAAACCTTTTTCCGACCTTTATCCTGACAGCGACAGGGGGGTTAGACGCATTAAAATCCAGCAACTGGTTTACTACTCCGGGCTCTCTGTTCAGTTATCTGCAGGGAGGGGTGCTGCAGCCGGTTTTTCAGCGAGGCCAGTTAAAAGCCAAGTATGAACAGTCAAAAATAAAACGAGAGCAGTCGGAACTTGAGTTTAAACAAACAGTGCTCAAGGCGGTAGAAGAGGTATCCAATGCCCTTGTGCAGCTCGAAAAGATAAAATCCCAGGAAGTTATCGCTGAAGAGCGGGTTACTACTCTTCATGGTGCAGTTGCCAATGCAGGAATGCTGTTCCAGAGTGGCATGGCGACCTATCTTGAAGTCATTGTTGCCGAGACCAATGCGCTTCAGGCAGAACTCAACCTTGCTGATATCCGGCGCCAGCATCTTTCAGTTATGGCTGAGCTTTATCGGTCACTTGGCGGGGGATGGCGTTGACAAAGTTGACATCCTGCAGGCTGGTGTTATTGAGGATCACGAGACTGCAGTCGCAGGTATTGAAGGTACAGGCTCTGAAGGTAATCCCCGACAGATCGGCACTGTTAAAGCTGCAGTTATTGAACGCGCACTCCTCATAGACACCTTTTGCAATGTTGTTTTCTCGAAAGGAAATTTTATCAAAAACCTTGTTTTCAGTGAGCGTCGTATGCATTGGGATACCATTGATGAACGGTTATCGTGACAGAAAGGTTAAAGTATACTCGATCGTTAACGTAATACAAACAATATCAGTATAAAGGATTCCGGCCTTATGGATGCATCAATTTACAATGCTGCGGTGAGTGGTAAAGTTATGGTCACACCAGATATCATGATTATTACTATCGACACCGATGAACCGCGAAAAGAGTTTGAAGCTGGTCAGCATACTTTGCTTGGACTCTATGGATTCGAAAAGCGCTCTTTCAATTCTGAACCCGAGTCAGTTCCTGCAGACAAGGGCAAGCTTATTGAGAGACCTTACTCAATTGTCTCTGCAAAAAGTGAGAACCGACGGTTTGAGTTTTATATTTCACAGGTAAAATCCGGCCAGCTTACCTCCCGATTGTTCAATCTCAACTCAGGAGACAGGGTTTATGTCGGCACAAAGATTTCTGGTATTTTCAGACTTGACGAAACACCTGATGGCACTGATATTGTCATGGTTGCCACCGGAACCGGTATCGCACCCTATATCAGTTTTCTTCGCTCCCATATCATTGAGCGGCCCGAAAGTAAAATGGTGGTTATTCAGGGTGGTGCCCATCATTGGGATCTCGGTTATTTCAATGAATTGACATTTCTTGAACAAACCTTTGCCAATTTTTTTTATGTACCTACACTCATTAATGCTGACAATCACTGGGATGGTTATCGACTCTGTATTGAGGATTTATTGAAAAAGGATACTCTCCAGAATGAGTTCAACATTACTCCTGACCCTGAACGGACGCGTTTTTTTGTGAGCGGGAAGCCAGACATGGTAAAGCATGTATCCGAATGGCTGCATGATTTCGGTTATACCAGACACCACCCTGACGATCCAGGAGAAATGTATGTCGAGGAGTTTTGATCAGGCAAAAAAAGGGATTGCAGGGATTTTCCAGTGCCATCCCTTTTGTTGTTCTATTGCAGGGTCAATACTCATCAGAAAAAGTGTCTTTATTGCGAGCACCATACTTGTCTTCAAGTGCCTCAATCCAGAATCCGCCACCGGAGAACGATACCATAGGTCCCCATATCAAGTGTTCATATAATCCGCAATCACTTGGCAAGGTTCTTCCGTTTGATGTTATTCCTCTGTTAAGGATAGAGGAGACAAACATCTCATTCATGGATTCGTTCTCATACTCAATCCCGTCGGGCGCATAAGTGCTAACAATATCCAGTGCGTCATTCCAGTCTGCCCAGCAAAATCCATTAAGTTCATTGTTAGACTCCACACTCATTACAATTTCTTTCAGGGTAGTCATCATCATCTCTCCGATTTTGTCATCATCATTTTTTTTCTCCTTCAATTCAATGCGGTGGACAATATAGGACTCGAACCTATGACCTCTCGCGTGTGAGGCGAACGCTCTAACCAACTGAGCTAATTGTCCTTACAACGTCACCCTTTATTTATAACGGATGCCGGACGACAGATTTTTTTGTATTGAGATGCTTATGGTATTTTTTTAAAAAATATAGTTATTTTTAAGCACAAAGTTCAAAAATCTCATGGATCACCATAATCCTTAAAACAATGATTCCAAATCCAGTCAAAGTAGCTGCCCCCGCCATTTTGCTCGCTCCGGTAGCAGTGCCTATTCTTCATGGTCTTACCGGTATTGCAGTTGTTGGTCTTGGTCTGTTTGCTGCAGGTACCCTGGTAAACAAGACGGTCAAAGCGTTTACCGGGAGTCCGAAACCCCCGATAAGGAAAGACGATTACCCATTGGACTGACAGTATCGTTGCTGTAAGTTTATTAGAATCCATACCAATAAGGGGGGTGATGCGAAAGAGTATCTCTTGTGAGAAGGTGCCGTTTATGATGTTGCTGTTTTTTCTCATTTTCAGTAATGCAGCAGTAGCAGAAGATGGTGTTGAGACGGCTGGCAGCATTATCCAGCTTGTTTTACCTGCCAGTGCAGCCGGGTTGACCCTTGCCAATCATGATCAGGAAGGATTTATACAGCTTGCGGAATCAGGTATGCTGACACTCGGCATCACGTACGGATTGAAATATTCCATTTCAGCGACGCGTCCGAATGGTGGAAAGAACTCATTTCCGTCAGGCCATAGTTCCACCTCTTTCGCCTCCGCAGAGTTCATCCGCGAGCGTTACGGATGGAGTTATGGCATTCCGGCATATCTTGCAGCATCGTTTGTCGGCTACAGTCGGGTTGAATCCAAAGAGCACTATACTCGTGATGTCATAGCTGGAGCCCTCATTGGAATCGGCAGCAGCTGGCTCTTCACCACGCAAGACAAAGCATTCAATGCCCGTCCTGTAGTTGGCAGCTCATTCTATGGAATTAGTCTGAGTCATCATTGGTAGACAACTTCTGAAACCTTCAGTCAACGCCGCTGGTTATACTGGTAGAGAAAAGCCATAATAATTCATAGCGGAGAACGATGCTGGTCAGTGGAAAACAGAGTATTGTCAGGATTCAAGGGATAATAATCGTGGGCTTACTTCTGGCTCAAATTCTTTTTTTATCCGGATGTACACGTAATAACCTCTCTTTCCCAGCAGGCAAGCCCCGTTTGATCGCTCAAAAGGAGAACAGGAGTATGACGTATAATAAGTTGTCTTCGGACGAAGAACGGGTGATTGAGCATAAAGGGACTGAACAGCCTTTCAGTGGAAAATACTATTTGAATAAGGAGAAGGGGAGCTATCTCTGCAGACGTTGTGACGCACCTCTTTTTCATTCATCCGCTAAGTTTGAGTCGGGCACCGGTTGGCCAAGCTTTGATGATGCCATAGAAGGGGCAGTCCGGCAGGTTCCTGATACTGATGGCCGCCGTACTGAAATAGTATGTGCACAATGCGGGGCACATCTTGGTCATGTTTTTTTCAGCGAAGGTTTTACGGACAAAAATGTTCGTCACTGTGTCAACTCGGTTTCCCTGAACTTTCTGCCGGAAGCAGATGCAGCAACAACAACGCAGAAAGCAATTTTTGCCGGTGGATGTTTCTGGGGAGTTGAGTACCATTTCAGTAAAATCAAGGGAGTGCTCTCCGTCAAATCAGGATACACAGGTGGTGTTGTCGATCATCCATCATACAGGCAGGTTTGTACCGGTACAACAGGTCATGCCGAAGCGGTCGAGGTTGAGTTTGATCCCTCTCTGGTCAGTTATGAAACCCTTGCAAAACTCTTTTTCGAAATTCACGATCCGACCCAGTTGAATCGTCAGGGTCCCGATAGTGGTACCCAATACCGGTCAGCGGTTTTCTATACCAATGACGACCAGAAGAAAGGAGCTGAAAAACTTGTTTCCTTATTGAAAACAAAAGGATTCAAAGTTGTGACCAGTATCGAAAAAGCCTCAACCTTCTGGCCGGCAGAAGCATACCACCAGAACTACTACCAGAAGAATGGTCACCAGCCCTACTGCCACATCTACCAGAAACGCTTCTAATCAGTGGTATAGGCCCTATAGTCCTCATAACACCTATAGGGCCTACTTCCTCTCCTTTAAACTCTCGTTAATTTTCTCAATCAGTTCATCAAGTTGAACAAAACCGTCAATCTCCTTTTTTGAAAGAAGAATCTCTAACTCTTTATTTTGAAGGAGAATCACAGGATAATCGTAATGCAGACCGTATTTTTTTTCAAACTCATCGCGGTGCAGGAACTCCATCTCAAATGAGGAGCTTTCCCTGAAGGCTCTCCACGCCTGCTTTTCAGTGAAAGTATCGAACGTAAGTTGGCAGAGACCGCACGAATAACTCGCCGGGCTTATGATCTTATGGCCTATATCAAAAAGACCACTAATGGGACCGCTGTCGGCGTTGTAGACAAAGATAAGTTTCATACGGCTCCTGTTTAATTTGATTGCTTTGACCTCATGCTTAAGCAACATAGTTTCTACCCATGAGGTTCCACTCCTTTTTTCTTCAGTGCATCAGCAGCACCTCAAGCACTTCCTCAATGGTAGTGCAGATCGAGTAATATTTCCCATGCTCCTCTGTGATCAGATGTTCCTCTGCAATACGGTTAAAAAAAAGAAGCAGGGGATTCCAGAATCCATTGATATTCATCAGGATGATCGGCTTGTGATGGTGGCCCAGATGTTTCCATGTGATAACTTCAATCAATTCATCAAGCGTACCGAACCCCCCGGGCAGAACAAGATAGGCATCCCCCCATTCCGCAAGTTTCATCTTGCGCTCGTGCATGGTCTCAACCACAAGCAGTTCACTCAGCCCGTAATGCGCAACCTCCCGTTCTTCAAGAAACCTCGGAATGATCCCTTTGACCGTTCCGCCATTATCCATGACGGCATCAGCAATGCAGCCCATCAAACCTACCCGGCCACCGCCAAAGACCAAGCCGATACCCCGCTTTGCAAATTCCCGTCCAAGATCCGCCGCTGCGGTAAAATACTCACGAGGTGCAAGATTGCTGGAACTGCAGTAAACGGTTACCGTTGAAATCATGGGAAGCTAATAATTAAGGGTGATGCTGTCCTCGGCACGCCGGTATACATAAGTCTTCGGATCTTCTATTTTCCGTAAGGAAAATAGTGTGGAAGCTCTCTCCCATAAATCGGTATCCTCGGCGTATGCAAGCTCTCTGAATCCTTCCAGGGAAAAAAAGAGCTCCCGTTTTCCAAAAAAAGTTCCACCAAGGACACACTCCCTGATATGAATAAGTTTATCAGGATTATAGCAGTCTTTGACCCTTATGCTTTCATCGCAGAGAAATCCGCCCGACAGCAGTGCAACCTCCCTGAACTCTTCAAGAATTGCCACTCTTGATTCGAGATGGTTGGGCAGATAATGGTCATCACTGTCCAGAAAGGTGATATATCGGCCAAAAGATGCCTGAATACCCGCATTCCGTGAGAGTGCGGTTTTCCTGTTCTTATGCTTCAAGTAACGGATATTCGGAAATTGGTCAATGTACGGGTCAAGAGTTTCAGAAGTATTGTCAGAGCTGCCGTCATCGACAATAATAAGCTCCCAGTTGTTGGTAGATTGTGCCAGAACGCTTTCCACTGCATTTTTAAGATGACGTGCGCGGTTAAAAGTAGGCATAATCACCGAAATATCCGGTTTGTAGCTGAATTTCATGGTTTCGCGGCTTTTATGGCAAATGCACAGAGCAGCATACCCGCGACAAGAAAATTTTGTGCAATAGCATTATAGCGCACATCCATTGTTCCTGGTGAACGGACAAGAGAAAACTGCAGAATAAACTGAGGAATGATCAGTAAGCCAACAACGGTTCCATAAAGGGTTTGGCCCATCATAAGCAAATAACCTGAGGCCAGAAGCTGGCCAGTATTAATCAGTACCGCAGCTATTATTGCCGCATTTGTTTCACCGAACACCACAGGAAGCGTTCTGATTCCGTTTTGCCTGTCACCCTCAATTGATTTGAAATCGTTGATCGTCATGGTGCCAGTACTCGAAAGAGTAAAAAACCCGGCAGCAATAAGCGATGGCAGGAGTGAAGAGAGCGTAAAGGTAGGGTGATAAGCTATTTCTCCTGCAACCCAGGGTATGATAAGGTATGAAATCGCAACAATGATATTTCCCGCCCAGAGTCGTTTTTTGAGCTTGATGGGATTGGCACTGTACAGATGGGCATTAATAATGCCGATGACGACATATAATCCAATAAGCGGATGAATCAGATAACCAGTGATAACGGAAAGCACCGACCAGATGGAAATCAATATCGTAGCATTTTTCAGCGACATCGCTCCTCCGGGTATCGGACGATTTGGCTCATTGATTTCATCGAGATCACGGTCAAAATAGTCGTTCAGCATCTGGCAGGTGCCGCTTGCCAGAGGCCCGGTAAGCAGCATTCCGAGGAGAAACTTCATACCGATAGTTTCATGCCAACCAAACCCGCCACTTGCAACTGCCCCGCACAGAAAGCTCCACATGACCGGAATCCAGGTAACCGGTTTAAGAAACCTTATGACAAGAGCCAAAAAACGAAAATCACTCACCCTTACTGAGTTAGGTTGGAGAAAAACTGACGGTATGAAAATAACATGTAAAACGAAAGAAAGGAATCAGACAGTTGTAAAACAGCACAGTTTATGGTTAATAAACTGAAATATCATGAGGAATTTTTTTAAACTTCAAAAACAGGCTGACTTATGCTGTGTAATGTTCGGTTCGATTTTTTGTTTCTGTTCAGACAATCAATAATCAAGGAGATATGTTTCATGCCAGTTCCAGGTTTGCTTAAGGATATGCAAAAGACTTTTCTGTTTCATGCCATTGCAGCACACTTCAGCAATGGGCTGATTCCAGTTTCCGTACTCTACCTTCTGTTGACCCTTTCAACAGGAAGCACCTATTTTGAACACACCGTCGAACATCTTCTTCTCATTGTTGTCATGGCCATTCCAGTCTCTTTTTTGTCAGGCATCAACGATTGGAAAAAGAAGTATCGCGCAGCCAAGGCCCCTATATTTATAAAAAAAATCAGACTCTCATTTTTGCTTTTTACACTCTGTATTTCAGTTGTCGCTATCAGGCTTAGCATTCCTGACGTGATGAACCGCCAGGGCGTTGAACATTGGATCTACATAGCGCTGCTGTTTTCCATGCTTCCGGTTGTGACGCTTCTTGGTCACTATGGAGGCAAGCTTTCCGCCCAGTCAAAACCACCCCACAAACCATAAGTGACCCTGAACTTTTGTATAACACCTATCAGGACTATAGGAGTTATACAAAAGTTCAAATTTTCTGGCAAAAAGAACTAAAAAAAACTATAAATTTTCTGTATTCTTAAAAAACTCTTAAAAAATTAATTTGCTGGTTATCATAACAATGGTTAAGTTTTTTACGAGTCGAAGTAATAGATAACACAGAAAGAAATCTGTGATTTTCAAGAGAGAAGATTTTTTTTCCATAATTCCTCTCAATCTTTATTTCAAATCGTTCATCACGCTATCTGTATTATTGGCGTAATATACCGTAGACTGAATTTAACGTCTGATTGGTTTCATCTATGGCAACACTCCTTTGATTTATTTTATCATTTTTTCGGTATTTCTTTGTAACAGCTTTTAGTACCCTATCGCTTTGTTATAGCTGATAGAAGTGGCATTTTTTTTGATAGGAGTGTAAAGGTATGCTGTTATTGACATATAATCACATAAACGTAAAGACTATGACAAAGGATGCCAGGCCGTTTTCGGTCATGAGAAAGAGGAACAAGAGCAGTTTTATTGTTCTTGTCTGTAGTGTGTTATCGTTTATCGTGTTATCGGCTCAGGAGAGTTTTGCCTTGCCGGTGTTCGCACGAAAATACCACACTGCCTGTTCAACCTGCCATATAGCGTTTCCTGCCCGAAACGGCTTTGGCGAAGCCTTCCGCAATAATGGATACCGGTTTCCGGATGGCACCGACGAGGATATGGTAAAGGAAGAGCCCATTAAGCTCGGTTCCGAGGCCTATAAAGATGTTTTTCCTGATGCTATCTGGCCATCAGATCTGCCAAATATGCCCTCTCTTGGTTTCCTTGCCAAGAGTGGTGCTTCGATGACCAGGAACTCAACGACCAGAAAATATAGGGATGTTGGTATTGATGAAGAACTGAATATTTTCTTTGCCGGTACAATAACCAAACAGTTGAGTTATATCGGTGATATGAACATAGATGGTGGAAGCAATGGAACAGATGCGGCATCCACATCATTGGGACGTTTGCAGTTTGTCTGGACCTTCAAACCAGGGTTAAGTATCGCCTGGGGAACAGTTGGTTTCCCGGAACAGTTCGACTTGATTTCAACCCGTGCCGGCACTGACAAGGATGGTTATGCCGCAAGTCTGCCGAATCCCAACAGAGGAGTTGAATTGAGAATAGCTGGAAATACAGGGAACTGTGGAGGATATTCGATTCTTGCTGGAATTGGCCGGAATTCCGAGGTCGGCAGTACTGATACTAATGGGAACAATCTTGCCGATGCAAATATTGCAGATACACGATTTGTAAGGGCAACCTATAAGATAGGCGGAAATGGATTGTTGAGTGGAGTTGGCGGTTCCTATGGAATTCAGGCGATAGGAATGGATAACTCTATTACGTTTGGCGTCAATTATATCAACTCTGGTCAGGGTGCGAACACAGGTTCAGAGGACCAGATTGCTGGTTTGACCAAAAACGCATATTCCGGTGATGTAAGGATTAATTACGGAGCAGTGCGTGCTGTTGCCCAGTATGCCCGCTTTAATGAGGTACTCAATGCGTTACCTTTGCCGGGTGCCGCTAATGATGGTTCTGATATTGCCAGAGGATATTACAATTACGGAAAACGAACAGCACTCTCTCTTGAGGCAGATTACTGGATTTATCCATGGCTTTTTGGACTTGTTCGATACGAGCATCTGCATGATGATCTCAATGGAAGGATCAACAAGGTTATTCCCGGTATCGGCGCCTTGCTAAGACCAAACGTCAAGTTTGGAATAGAGTATGTCTCTGTTTCGAAAGATGAAGATGCAGAGGCCTCAGCGGCAGGTCAGGCGGCTGAAAACTCAATTAACTTCTATACCCAGGTAGGTTTTTAACAGTTTTTGTTGTTGCTGTTCTTTCTTTTGTTGTGTTGTGTGGAAAAGGCGCGCTTTCAATGCCGGTATATCTTCCGGTTTGGAGGTCCGCCTTTTTTTTGTGTCAGACAGTATCCATATCCGCAAGGATATTGTAGCTTATAGTGTTATAATCACAACGAAACCGATATGTATTCATGATCGACAATCATGTTTTTCTGGCATTTTTTACCACTTCAGTTATTCTTGCTCTCTCTCCAGGCCCCGATAACCTTTTCGTCATGGCACAGTCTGCCCAGAAGGGTCGCATGGCTGGTCTATTGGTAACCCTCGGTCTCGCAACAGGGCTTATCGGGCATACCGTTGCCGTAGCCTTCGGTCTTGCCGCTCTTGTTCGTGCTTCCACGCTTGCCTTCAGCATCCTGAAATTTATTGGGGCAGCTTATCTTCTTTATCTTGCATGGCAGGCATTCAGGGCGGGTGTTGCAACCGGTAATAAGGAAGCTGTTCAGGCTCTTTCAAGGGGAAATCTCTATCGACGGGGAATCATTATGAATCTCACGAACCCTAAGGTATCGCTCTTTTTTATGGCTTTTCTGCCTCAGTTTGCCGATTCCCGTCACGGTTCCATGATGATGCAGTTTTTTCAACTCGGTGGCGTTTTCATCATGGCGACCATGCTCGTTTTCGGTCTTATCAGCCTTGTTGCAGGAGGGTTCGGCGAGAAGTTCAGCAACTCTGCTCTTGCACAGAAAATTGTTAACAGAATAGCTTCTACCGTTTTTATCGGGCTTGCGGTGAAGCTGGCACTCTCCGAACGCTGAATATCTCCACTGAATATAGAAAGATACAAAGCTGTTCTCCTGCTTGTGTATTTGGTTTTTATTACGAGATAACGTACAATGAAAAAATACTATAAAACAGTACTTACTTGAGCCTTGTATGGGTAATATCAATTTCGGAGAAGATATAAGGCCGCTGTCGGAATTGAAAGTTAAAAAGGCCTCTGTTGTGAAATTTCAGAAGTTTCCCGCATTGAAACACTCTCTCCATAACCAAAGGAAACTGTTCACCTCTTTTCTGCCGTATAAAAAAAAATATGCGTTTTTTCTCTTTGTGTCGATCATACTATTGCCACTTACGTTGCTTGCCCAGACAGGAAAAGATTCATTGCACTCTCTGGAACCGATCAACTCCTATATTCTCAAGGAGATAGGCGCGCAGGCACCCTTGATGTCAAAGGATATCGAGAGACCTGTTTCTCCTGCAAGTCTGACAAAAATATTGACCTGTACCATGGCAATTGAAAGTGGCAGACTTGAACAGGATGTCCTCATTACGCAAGAGTCAACGATAGTTGAACCTTCAAAAGCAGGCTTCAAGGCAGGTGAGAGAATTAAGCTTCATGATCTTGTCAAAGCCGCTATGGTCAATTCAAGCAACGACGCCGCATTTGCCATAGCCATATATCTTTCCGGCAATGTTGACTCCTTTGTGTCAGCCATGAACACAAAGGCTAAAATGATCGGCATGAAAAACTCCCGGTTTACCAATCCTGCGGGTTTTGATAAAGGTATCTATGCCGGAAATATTTCCACCGCCGGTGATCTTTTACGCCTTACGGAATATGCGGTAAAGAACCCTGTTTTCAACGAAATAGCCCGCCTTGACAAAGCTGTTTTTACAGAAGAGACAACTCATAGAGTCTATAGTCTGAAAACCCACAACAAGCTCCTCGATAAATACCCTTATGCCGTCGGCATAAAAACCGGATATACCACTAAAGCAGGAGGCTGTCTTATCGCCAGAGCCGTCAAAAACAATAAGGATCTGCTTCTGGTGATGCTGAATGCGAAAACCGATCGCTGGCATGTTGCTGCCGATATGTTTGATATGGCTTTTTTCGCCAACAAGCCAGACCCCGCATGGATTGTTACCGCATCCCATAGCGATTCAGACCGTGCGGACACTGTCTCACCGGTAAAGGCCTTTAGAAGAAAGCACACGATATCAAAAATCGCTTTGAGGTCAAATAGACACAACAGGATGGCCCTGTCCAGATCCAGCCATAAAACAAAGAGAACCCTTCTCCTTTCGAATGCAGGAAGGAAGACCAGAAAGCATGATCTGGCTTTCTCAAAACAATTCAGAAAAAATAAAAAGAAGATAACTCTTTCTTTAAAACCTGTAACCAATGATCAAGCATATCGTAATTTGGCGACTTAAGGATAATGCACATGGGAATGATCGGCAAACCAATGCATATTGCATCAAGGAAAAGCTTGAAGCACTTCGGGGAAGAATACCGGGAATGATAGCTCTTGAGGTGGGACTTGATTTCAGCAGGACTGAAAGTTCAGGTGATGTGGCGTTGAATAGTGAATTCGCAAGCAGGGATGCTCTTAAAGCCTATCAGGCCCATCCAGAACACCAGGCATTGATCCCGTTTATCGGTGAAGCGGCAGAAGAACGCCGGATTGTTGATTATGAGGTTTAATCACCAGCCAACCCATTACCCATTGATAAATACGGGTGTTACAACAGAAGCAACAAAAAAGCGGATGTTTTTCCGACATCCGCTTTTTTATGGTGAGAATCGGGTCAAAGTTTATCCCTGAACGATGCACTCTGCAGGGCAGACTGCTGAACAGGCAGGTGAATCAGAATAGCCAACGCATTCGGTGCAGGTTGCAGCATCGATGACGTAAACATCATCGCCGGCAGAAATCGCATTAACCGGACAATCTGGTTCACAAGCTCCGCAGTAGGTACATTCCTCAGTAATGTAGAGTGCCATATTAAATTCCTCGCTTAATAGTTGTAAAAAAAAGGAAAGAACGATTCGGGTGAATTTCGACTAATATAAGATTTTTTTTTAGCTCAAAAAAAAACGTCTTGTCACTTAGACCTTATTTTTAAGCAAAAGAGCATTGCAAAAGGAATTATCCCAACCGCTCGTATACCACAATCCTCAGCACTCAGGACTCAGCACTTAATAATACAGTCAACCGGGCAGACCAGGACGCATGCAGCTTCTTCATGAAAACCGAAGCAGTCGATACAGATCGTTTCATCGATATCATAACACTCTTCGCCTGGAGTGATAGCACTTACAGGACATTCATGTTCGCACGCTCCGCAATAAGTACAGCTGTCAGTAATTCTATATGGCATGTTTTTCCTTTGATTTATAATTGATAAAAGTGAAAGATTGCTCAATAACTGAAACCTTTGATTTGATATTCCCATGATGTGAACTCTGCGCCGAAAAACAAAGTTCCAGCCGTGCAGAGATTTTTATTCTTGCTCATGGATCTCGTAAGCGTTGATGATATCGCGGACAAGCTTGTGGCGGACAACATCGGATTTGTCAAGATAGACAAAGCTGATTCCCTTAATATCCTTCAGTATCTTCGGAGAATGAGTAAGTCCGGAATCAAATTCCTTTGCAAGATCAATCTGGGTGACATCGCCGGTAATGATGGCCTTCGAATTTACCCCCAGTCTTGTCAGGCACATTTTCATCTGCTTGTTCGAGGCGTTCTGTGCTTCATCAAGAATAATAAAGGAATTATTCATGGTTCTCCCTCGCATGTAGGCAAGAGGGACAATTTCGATAACACGCTGTTCCGTAAGCAGCTTCAGCTTTTCAGCAGTCAGCATGTCCTGAAGCGCATCATACAGTGGACGGAGATAAGGATCTATTTTCTGAGCCAGATCGCCCGGCAGAAACCCCAGGCTTTCACCGGCCTCAACAGCAGGTCTTGCAAGAACAATACGTTTGACTCTTTTTGCTTTCCATGCAGCAACAGCAATGGCAACGGCTGTATAGGTTTTTCCGGTGCCAGCAGGGCCAATGGCAAACATAATATCGTTTGTTTTCGCTTCTGCCACCATTCGCCTCTGACCGTTTGTTTTGGCTCTGACGGTATAATCCGATGTCGCCACAATAATATCTTCATCGCCGTGATGAGCACCTCCAGTTCTTGAAGCAGGGGAGAGGGCAAGATTGATGAGTGTATTCAGATCATGGTCAAGCACCTCTCCATGCTTGTTGGCAAGCAGAATCATCTCGCTGAAAATCTGTTCAAGCAGTTCGACGCCATCACGACTTCCTCTGATGATAATCTGAGTACCCCGAGCAGTGATCTGCATCTCCGAAAACTCATTTTTGATTTTTTTCAGGAGAGAATCGTAAGGACCAAAAAGAATAACAGGTTCAATACCCTGAATATCGATTGTTTTTTCTGTGCTCAACATACAGTCGGTTATGCATTATAAAGTTGATCGCACCATATCAAGATACGGATTACAGGAGGAGAGATAGTGCTGCACATACTCTTTTATGCCGTTTTCAAGTGAGGTGAACTCTTGGCTATATCCTGCCAAACGAAGTTTCGTAATGTCCGCGCAGGTATAATACTGGTATTTATCACGCAAGCTTCTCGGCATGGGAATGTAGTTGAGAGAGGCAGGACGGTCTAACGCAGAAAAGGTGGCGTTGGCAAGGTCATTAAAGCTTCGTGCTGTTCCGGTTCCGACATTGAAGAGACCAGCTGTTGACGGATTTTCAAGCATCCAGGCCATTATCTTTGTGCAGTCTCTGACATAGATAAAATCCCTCAACTGCTCCCCATCACGGTAATCTGGCCTGTGCGACTCAAACAGGTTCAGCGATTCTTTCTCCAGTATCTGATGGAACGCTTTATAGACCACACTGCTCATATCCCCTTTATGGTACTCATTCGGCCCGTAGACATTGAAAAATTTCAGACCGGCAGCCTTGTCCAGAATATGGTGCTTCACTGCCCAGCAATCAAAAAGATGCTTGGAGTAGCCATACATATTCAAAGGCCTGAGCACATCAAGTCCTTCAATATGATCGTTATACCCGTTAGATCCGTCGCCGTAGGTTGCTGCGCTCGATGCGTAAATAAGTCGCACATCATGCGCATTGCAGAACGAGGCGATTTTTTTTGAGTAACCGTAATTATTCGTCAGCAGGTGGTCAGCATCGGTTTCTGTTGTTGAACTGTTCGCACCCATGTGGATGATGGATGAGATGCCCTTGAGCGCATTTCTCTCGAGCAGGTCGGGAAAAAGATCCTTGGAAACAAAATCGGTAAAATGAAGCCCGGAAAGATTGCGCCATTTCTCAGTGGTTGTCGAACCCAGATCGTCAACCACGATGATATCCTCTTCACCGTTGCAGTTGAGCTCCCAAAGCATGGCGCTGCCGATAAATCCCGCTCCGCCGGTGATAATGATCATTATGGAAAAAAGTATAGAATTAATGCAGACAGCTCGAATATAAAGAGGCGGGTATGTAAAACAAAAGGCCGCTTGCAAGTTTAAGCGGCCTTTCAGAAAAAGAGGTCAGGCAGAGGCTTTAAGGATGCCGTCATTGGCCAGGAGTTTCCTGCCCCAGTAGAGCCACAATCGTATCGTATCAACCGGTTTGCCTACAATTTCTGATATCTGGCGATGTTTAAGACCCGATATTTCACTTAACAGCACAGAAAGTTTGATATCTGCAGTCCACTGTCTCAGCGAGTCTATCAGCTGAAGGTGAGTTTTGCAGGGCTTTCCGCTGATGCAGAACTCAGTATATTGTCCAAACTGGTCGACATAGCATCTCCTGAACGTTTTAAGCAACTCCCTCTCTCTCGTCTTCGTGTTGGCATAGAGATAGGTTTTGTTGACAAGGTCATGAGATACACTTTCACTCCCAGTCATCCAGTAGGCAAGGCTGTATATATCGTCAAGAAGATCAAGAGGTGTTTTTTTAATCTGTTTCATAATCTCTCCTTTATCTTGGATAAATTTCGTCCTGTTTTAATTTATAAAAAAAATGAGGATTGTCCAGTTTTTTTTCATGAATTCTATGAAAAAGATGTTTTTTTAAACATGTTCAGTGTCATCGTTGGCTCATCCTTCCGGTTTAAAGATTTACAGAACAAATACAGGGGCACCATGCAGAGAGATATCAAGCATCTTCTTAATCCAGCATTACAGAATATCGCGACGTACAAGGTTGAAGGCGGACAGCAGGCCGAAATAAAACTGAATCAGAACGAAAGCCCGTTTGATCTGCCGATGTGGCTCAAGGAAGAAATTATCAGTGAGTTTATCAAAGAGTCATGGAACCGCTACCCTGATATTCTGCCTTACAGAGGCATGAAGTCATACGCCGATTTTCTTGGTATTTCACCTGATTCGGTGATGATGAGTAATGGATCAAATGAGATGCTCTACACCATATTTCTTGCCTGTCTTGGACCTGGCCGGAAAGTGCTTATTCCCGATCCATCCTTTTCGCTCTACGAAAAAATAGCTCTCCTTCTGCAGTCTCGCATTGTCAGTGTTCCCATGCTTCCCGGCCTTGATTTCGATACGGATGCAATTCTTCGTGCAGCGCGTGATGAGAAAGTGGATTTTATTGTACTTTCAACACCCAACAACCCTACCGGTAAATCCCTCTCTTTTGATGAAGTTCGTCTGATTGCGCAGTCATGCGATGCAATAGTGCTTGTTGATGAAGCTTACATCGAGTTTTCACGGCAGCGATCTGTTCTTGAACTTATCGATGGACTACCGAATCTCGTTGTCCTCCGCACCATGTCTAAAGCTCTTGCACTTGCCGGAATCCGGATTGGTTTTGCTATTGCAAATCCGACGCTCATGGCCGAGCTTGCCAAACCAAAAATTCCTTTTGCTTCAAGCAGGCTTGCCGAAATAACCTTGACCCATGTGCTGGCAAATTACTCACTGGTTAACGATGCTGTATCGTTCATCCTGCATGAGCGTGATAAGCTTTATTCTGAACTGCTTACTCTTGATGGTCTCGAACCCTTTCTGAGTGATACCAATTTTTTAATTATAAGGCTGAAAGATGCAGGTGCGGTTTTCAAGAATCTTCAGAGCGAAGGTATTCTGGTGAGAAACGTCTCCGGTTATAACCTTATGGACAACTGCCTGCGGTTCAATGTCGGCCTCGTTGAAGAAAACCGCCGTCTCATTGAAAAACTCCGGTCGATTTAAGCATGCAGGAGTTCAGAAAACTGCATGGGTCAGAAATGAGCCGGCTGAGTGCGGAGCAATATGCCGCAACAGCAAGGCACCCCATTGTCCTGATGCTGCATAATGTTCGAAGCATGTGGAATGTCGGGTCAATGTTTCGAACAGCTGATGCCTCAGGCATTGAAAAAATTATTCTTTCCGGCTATACGGCAACGCCACCAAGAAAAGAAATAGAAAAAACCGCCCTTGGAGCCCAGGAAACCGTTGTGTGGGAGTACCATGCCGATCCTGTCACAGCACTTTCAGCCCTGAAAAAAGAAGGAATAAAAATTTTTGGACTTGAGATTACTGAAGGGAGTCAGCCCTATACAGCGGTAAATTCGACACTGTTTCCGCTCTGCCTTGTTGTCGGCAACGAAGTTGAAGGTCTTGATACAGAAGTTCTTGCGTTGTGTGACGGGGTGCTCGAAATACCGCAGTTCGGCACCAAACATTCACTCAATGTCGCTGTTGCGGCAGGTATTGCTTTATTTGAAATGGTAAGAGTTTTTCGGAATGGAATGTAACTTTTTGCTTTTTGTTGTTGTTTTGTTTACTTAAGAGACTAAATGCTTATAACTGCGGTTTTCAATGCTTCATTACAAGACATACGAGTTGGATGACTCCACGGCACCTTGGGTGGTTTTTGTTCACGGCGCTGGCGGTAGTTCTTCAATCTGGTTTTTGCAGATCAAGGAGTTCATCAGGCATTTCAATGTTCTGCTGGTTGATCTGCGAGGTCATGGCAAATCAAAAGGCATAGTAGCCCACAAGGAAGAACGTAACTATGACTTTGAGGATATCACCCGTGATATCATTGAAGTGCTTGACTCCCTCAATATCCAGCAAGCCCACTTTATCGGCATATCACTTGGAACAATTCTTATTCGCAACCTCAGCGAAATTGCTCCCGAAAGAGTAAGTTCCATGGTTATGGGTGGCGCGATCATAAGGCTTAACATCAGGGCAAAAGTTCTTGTGACCCTTGGAAATATGTTCAAGAGATTTGTTCCCTACATGTGGCTCTACAGCTTTTTCGCCTGGATTATCATGCCCAGTGAGCGGCATAAAAAATCAAGGCTTCTCTTTGTCAACGAAGCCAAAAAAGTCGCACAGAAAGAGTTCATGCGCTGGTTCCGTCTGACCTATGAGATTACCCCGCTCTTGAAATACTTTGAAGAAAAAGATACCGCCATTCCTACGCTCTACCTTATGGGCGAAGAAGACCACATGTTTCTACCCGCTGTCCGCTATATCATTACACGCCATACCAATTCCACGTTGGAAGTGATCGTCAATTCCGGTCATGTCTGCAATGTCGATCAACCGAGGGAGTTCAATGCGCGTGCTATTTCATTTCTGAAAAAGATGTCCGCCGGCGATTCGGTCCGTCAATCAGCTTTGAAGCTTGCCGCCTGCTAAACAACAGGTTTGTTGAAATTGTTCATGGCGTGCTCAATGCCGTTGATGGCAAAATCAAGTGCTGCCTCGCCGCAAACAGGCAGCACCTTTTCCATGACTACTTTCTCGTTTTCGCTGAATTTTCCAAGCACAAACGATGAAAAGGAGTTTAATGGTTGTTCGTCAACTCTTATGCCGATTCTCATTCTCGCAAACTCCTCACTTCCAAGACATTCAATAATGTGTTTCAGTCCATTCTGACCACCCGCCGACCCTTTTGCGCGTAAGCGTATTGAACCCGAAGGAAGGTTAAGATCATCGCAGATCACCAGCATTTCGCTGCGGTCGATTTTGTAAAAATTCATGGCAGCAACTACCGCATGACCTGAGAGATTCATATAGGTCATGGGTTTAAGAAGAATCACAGATTCCCTTCTATGGCTGATTTTCGAACTGAGGTATTTTCCTTTTCCCCTGCTGAATCCCACCCCGAACAATGCTGCAATTCGTTCAACAGCATCAAAACCGATGTTGTGCCGTGTACCGTTATATTGTGATTCAGGATTTCCAAGACCGACAATAAGTTTCATAACGCAAAAGCTAAATCCGGGGGGAGTCTACCGGTTTTTTTTCAGAAGAGTGAAAAGGGAGCCGCCAGGAATATAGTTGAGGAAGAGCAAAATCAGTAAAAAAACATTCATCTTGATTCTGCAGAAAAAGGTGGCAACATCTGACCTCAAAATAAGTGTTAAAGCCTTAAGAACTTCTACAAAATGGTATTGAGATTCCTGAAAAAAGTTGCAAATTATACTTCCTGATGGGGACAGGGTTGTTCCTTGTTATGATTTAGATGACAACATTTTTTTCTTGAGTCAAGAAAAACAGTGAAAAAAAAAGCAATGAAAAAATCGTTAAAAGTAACATGGTTATCCAGAATTGTATCTATTCTGGGAGGTCTCGGCATTCTTCTTCAGGCGCAAAATGCGTTGGCAAGCGAGGCCGATTTGTTGTTGCCCGATTTACACAAGGGCTTTTTCCTTGGAGGAATACCTGGTGATACCCTTTTGATGTGGGGTCTTGCAGTCTGCCTCTTCGGTATGGTTTTCGGTATCATACAGTATATCGGAATTCGCCAGCTTCCTGTTCACAGTGCCATGCGCGAGATCAGTGAACTGATCTATGCAACCTGCAAAACCTACCTTATAACTCAGGGTAAATTTATTCTTGTGCTCTGGGTTCTTATCGGAGCAATTATTGTAGCCTATTTCGGTTGGCTCCGACACCTTCCGGCGATTAAAGTTATTTTCATTCTTGTTGCGAGTCTCATCGGTATTCTCGGAAGTTATATCGTTGCATGGTTCGGCATGAGAATCAACACCTTTGCCAACTCCAGGACAGCATTCGCAAGCCTCGGAGGCAAACCATTCCCGACCTATGAGATACCGCTCAGAGCAGGGATGAGTATCGGTATGCTGCTCATCAGTATCGAACTTTTCGTTATGCTCTGTATTCTTCTCTTTGTGCCTCGCGACTTTGCCGGCCCATGTTTTATCGGTTTTGCTATCGGTGAATCTCTCGGCGCATCAGTGCTTCGTATTGCTGGCGGTATCTTTACAAAGATTGCCGATATCGGCTCTGACCTGATGAAAATTGTTTTCAAGATCAAGGAAGACGATGCACGTAACCCAGGCGTTATTGCTGACTGTGCCGGCGACAATGCTGGTGATTCGGTCGGTCCTACCGCAGACGGTTTTGAGACATACGGTGTTACCGGTGTAGCACTGATCTCTTTTATTCTGCTTGCCATCAAGGCTCCGGAAGTGCAGATCATGCTCCTTGTCTGGATTTTCGCCATGCGTCTTGTCATGATTCTTGCCAGTGCGTTCTCTTACTGGGCCAATGCAGCCTTTGCCAAGATGAAGTACAGCAATGCCGACGAGATGAACTTCGAGAAGCCCCTGATCACTCTTGTTTGGCTTACCTCGATAGTCTCAATCATCCTTACCTACATAGCATCCTACTACCTTATCAGCACACTCGGAGACGGTACCATGTGGTGGAAACTTGCTTCGATCATCACCTGCGGAACGATTGCCGGTGCACTTATTCCTGAACTGGTGAATCGCTTTACCTCCACAGAGTGCGCACATGTTCGTAACGTGGTACAATGCTCTAAAGAGGGAGGCGCAGCCCTCAACATTCTTGCAGGTCTTGTTGCCGGTAATTTCAGTGCCTACTGGATGGGTCTTGCAATTGTTAGTTTGATGGGAGCAGCCTATGGCCTCAGTACTCTTGGCATAACCACGCTCGGTTTGACTCCTGAGCTGATTGCTTCACAAGGGCTCCTTACCGTAGGTCTTGAGAAGGTGATCATGCTTGCCCCTTCGGTATTTGCTTTCGGTCTTGTTGCTTTCGGATTCCTTAGCATGGGTCCTGTTACCATTGCTGTAGACTCCTATGGCCCGGTCACTGACAACGCACAGTCAGTCTACGAGCTTTCGCTTATCGAAACAATTCCGAATATCAAGGGTGAAATTCAGAGGGAGTTTGGTTTCCAGCCTGACTTCAACAATGCCAAAAGGTACCTTGAAGCTAACGACGGCGCTGGCAACACCTTTAAGGCAACAGCTAAACCGGTGCTTATCGGTACCGCTGTGGTCGGCTCCACGACGATGATCTTCTCGATTATCATGATCCTGACCAACGGTCTTGCCGATACATCAGCGATTGCAAAACTCTCCATCCTGTCGCCTCCGTTCCTTCTTGGCCTCATGATGGGCGGTGCCATCATCTACTGGTTTACCGGTGCCTCAATGAACGCCGTTACCACCGGAGCATACTATGCAGTGGAATTCATCAAGAATAACATCAACCTTGATAGTTCCGTTGAAAAAGCCTCGATCGAGGATAGCAAGAAGGTTGTTGAAATCTGTACCAAGTTCGCACAGAAAGGAATGATCAACCTTTTCCTTACCGTCTTCTTTACGACGCTGGCTTTCGCCTGTCTCGATTCATTCTTCTTTATTGGCTACCTGATCTCAATTGCTCTTTTCGGTCTCTACCAGGCCATCTTTATGGCCAATGCCGGCGGTGCCTGGGATAATGCCAAGAAGATTGTTGAAACCGAACTCAATGCCAAGGGCACTCCGCTTCATGATGCCTCTATTGTCGGTGATACGGTTGGCGATCCTTTCAAGGATACCTCTTCGGTTGCCCTGAATCCGATCATCAAGTTCACCACACTTTTTGGCCTGCTGGCTATTGAGCTTGCAATCGAACTGCCACCTCAGCTTGCTCTCTCTCTGGCAGCAGTTTTCTTTGCCCTGTCGCTCGTTTTTGTTCACCGCTCCTTCTTCTCCATGAGAATCAAGGTGGACGAACACTGAGTGTTCAAAACCATCAATTAAAACGGAGCCGCAGTAATGCGGCTCTTTTTTTTGCAGTTTTTTTAATGCAAATTAACGATGGAAGGTTATTCCAAATTGTTAAAGAGAAAAGCATGGATATCTTCATGCAGGCAGCCATAGAAGAGGCTGAGAAAGGTCGAGCCGAAGGAGGCATTCCTATAGGTTCAGTTCTTGTCCATCAGGGCAGGATTATTGGTCGTGGTCATAATCGTCGTGTTCAGAATGGGAGTGCTATCCTGCACGGGGAGATGGATGCACTTGAAAATGCCGGTCGCCAGTCAGCACAGATTTATCGTGACTCGGTACTCTATACCACGTTGTCGCCCTGTTCCATGTGCAGTGGCGCTATTATGCTCTATGGTATTCCACAGGTCGTGATCGGTGAAAATACCACATTCATGGGAGAAGAGGAGTGGCTGAAATCCCGCGGTGTGTCAATAGAGGTGCTTCAGGACGAACGCTGTATCAGGCTGATGAAAGATTTTATTGCTGACGCTCCCTCTCTTTGGAATGAAGACATAGGACTTCCAGCTACAGGTGCTTGACAGTACCAGAGAAAAGACATCGCACCTTCAGGATGAGTCTCATATTGATAATTTTGTCTGCTACGCTGGGCAGAGATGATGACTTACTCTTTTGCTAAATATCAATTTTTTCATTAAGTTGTTTTACTTTTATTAATTATCGCAGTTATCAGACAAGTGATTATGAAAAAAATTATCATAGCATTAGGATTATTGGTTTCAATGCTTGGTTTCAATACAAAAAAATGTGAAGCCAAGCTCTATGTACAGATTAATAAACATGCACCATCAAAGGAAGGTTGGGATAAAATAATACGTATTTTCAGCAGTAATTCCTTAAATCCTATGGTCACTTCAAAAAACAGTATAACCAGAGAAGCCCGCTTAAATATAAATGAAGCTTCTGATCTTTTGTTCTTGTACGTGACTCCGAAAGTTCAAAATGAACTTTCCATAAACAAGCTGGTTAAAGTGAATAAAATGATAATCAGCAAAGAGATTGCTAAATTTAACACCGGCGTCAATTCCGAAATTATTATTCCTGAACAACTTGCAAAAGTTGAAGAAGACAGCAAGACCCAGCTTAAAATTGCCATTAAGTACAGCCACCCCGATAAACACTGATTGATATCAACCTTTCTTTTAAAGCTTTTTGGTTTTAAGTCTCAGAGAATTGCTGACCACTGAAACGCTGCTTCCCGCCATGGCCAGTCCAGAAAAAACCGGATTGAGAAAGATACCCCAAAGGGGGTAGAGCGCCCCTGCGGCAAGCGGAATTCCGATGATATTGTAGATAAACGCCCAGAAAAGGTTCTGGCGGATGACCCTCATCGTGGCCCGTGAAAGGGTGATTGCCTGGGCAACCTTCCTGATATCACCCTTCAGCAGGGTAATACCGGCAGACTCTATAGCAACATCAGTTCCTGTAGCCATAGCAATGCCTACATCGGCCTGAGCCAGAGCTGGAGCATCGTTAATACCATCACCTGCCATGGCAACCTTATTTCCTTTTGCCTGCAGTTCTTTGATTATTGCTGCCTTTTCCTGAGGCAGCACTTCGGCGATCACCTCATCAATGCCTGCTTGTTGAGCCATAAAGTTTGCTGCCGAACGGTTGTCGCCCGTTAGCATGATGACCTTGAGCCCTTTCCGGTGAAGAGCCGCAACAGCCATCTTTGCATCCTCTTTCATCGTATCGCTCAAAGCAATAAGCCCTTCGCTCTTTCCATTCTTCTCAATGATAACAACCGTTTTTCCCTCTTTCTCCAGCTTCTCTATTGCAGGATTATGTTTTTCCGCATCTGCCGGCTTGCGTATCCTGATCGAAACACCGTCAATGACAGCCGAAACGCCAGCTCCCTCAAGTGCTTCAAATGAACTGATCTCCTTTAAGGTGATTTTCTCCTTCATTGCCGCGTCAACAATAGCCTGAGCAAGAGGGTGTTCCGAACGACTTTCCACACTTGCAGCTAATTGCAGAAGTGAGGTGATGCTGCTGTCCTTGGCAAGTGATATGATATCGGAGAGCTCCGGATTTCCAGTAGTAAGGGTGCCGGTTTTGTCAAACACGACGGTATCCACGGCACTGAGTTTTTCAAGACTTTCAGCATTGCGGATAAGAATGCCGTATTCCGCCCCTTTGCCGATACCGACAATGATGGCGGTCGGTGTTGCCAGACCAAGTGCGCAGGGACATGCAATAACAAGAATACCGATAAGACCCGAAAGAGCGAAGGGGAGTGCAACAGATAATCCAAGCAATACCGAACCCAATGTCAGCCAGATGATAAACGTACCAAAGGCAAGAATCAGTACAACAGGCACAAAGACTCCTGCAATCTTATCCGCAATATTCTGTATGGGCGCTTTCGAGCCCTGAGCATCTTCAACCATCATTATAATGCGCGCAAGCAGCGTGTCTGAGCCAACCATTGAAGCTGTGAACGTAAACGACCCCTGTTTATTGACTGTACCTCCGATTACCCGGTCGCCGACCATTTTATCGACAGGTATCGACTCCCCGGTCACCATGGATTCGTCGAGAGAAGAGTACCCTTCAGTAATGATGCCGTCAACAGGGAGCTTTACGCCAGGCTTGACAATAACAGCATCGCCAGTTCTGACCTCTTCTACAGGAATCTCAACCTCTTTTCCATCTCTTATCACAAGAGCAGATTTTGCCTGCAGGCCAATCAGTTTTTCGATGGCTTCACCGGTCTTCATTTTTGAACGGGCCTCAAGATATTTTCCCAGCAGAACAAAACCTATAACGACAATGGTCACATCGAAATAGGTATAGTCCGGTAAATGCAGATGCTCTCTTAAGGAGGGAATAAGCGTAACGACTGCACTGTACACATACGCACTCAGTGTTCCGATCCCGATGAGCGTATCCATACTCGCAGCACCGCTTTTAAGGTACACCCATAGAGCGTGCAAAAAAGGAGCCCCAATCCGGAAAACCATAAACGTAGCAATAACCATGAACATAATGTTCAATACCTCCATCGAAACCGGCAGGTGCGGGATAAAAGAGAAAAAACTTGAACTGATATCCCACATCATCAGGATAAACACCACAAGAGCTACCGGAAGCGCAAACTGCACCTTCAACAGTTGCTCCTGAAGTTCTTGCCGTTTTTCTTCCTTCAGCAAGAGCGCATTCGACATGGAAGCTTTTTCCTGCAGATAGCCACTCTCCACTAATGGTTCAGCAGCGAAGGTATAACCGTATTTACTAACGACCTCATTGACCGCTTCCTCCGACAGAGCATTGTTGTCAAATGCAAGCACGGCCTTCTCCGTGGCAAGGTTTACATTGACCTCTTTAATACCCTCAACCTTGGAAAGCTTTTTTGTAATAATCGCCGCACAGCTTGCACAATGCATGCCTTTGATGGAGTAGGTCCTTGTCGTCATGGGGGTGAACTCCTCTTGATAGTATTCCACTCTTTGAAATTCCTTTCCTACCTCACAAACGGTAGAAACGTCGTTTTATTTTGTTCGAAAACTGAAATTCCAGATATTTATTATAGAATATAGATGTTCAATATTCGATTTATTTCGTTTATATACATATTATACCTATAAAAGAAAACGACGCTTCCGAACATAAGAATTTCTTCCAATAACGGTACATGCTCAACCCAGTTTATAATTTTCATGTTGAAAAAACAGCACACTAAAAATCTTGTTGTTCCATCAGAGTTACGCTCCATTGCAGAAGAACGTCTCAAGCTTAATCAATCGATTAAAAAGGAAATTATTTCGGCACCGGAAGAAATACACCGGATGAACCATGAACTTGCCGTTCACCAGATCGAACTTGAGATGCAGCAGGAGGAACTGGTTCAGTCGAGAAGTGAGTTGGAGAAGACTCTGAAAAGATACACGGCACTTTATGACTTTGCCCCTCTGGGTTATTTGACACTGGGACGGGACAGTACGATCATTCAGGCCAATCTGACAGCGTCGAAAATATTTGGAGTCGAGCGCTCTCGATTACAAGGCATGCATTTTAAAACATTGGTTTTTTCTGAAGACTGTTGGGTAGTTGATGCACTGCTCGAAAAAATCTTCATTCAGAATGTACCCGCAAAGTGTGAGATCAGGATTGTAACAGATGATATCGAGGCATCTCAGGGTAAACACAATCAGGTAACCCATATCCTTCGCATTGACGCTGCAATTAGTGATACCACTGAAGAATGTCGGATTATTATCTCGGATATAACAGATCTAAAAATTGCTGAGAAGAAACTCATCGAAAGCGAGAACAGATTAAACCAGGCACTGACAGCTGCACGTGCTGGCGTTTGGGAATGGGACATGAAAACCAATGACAATTACTGGTCAGATGAGATATGGCCTTTGTATGGATTGGAACGGAGCAATGAAAACCCCTCCTACCATCTCTGGCTGAATATCGTTCATCCTGATGACCGGGCGATGGTAATCCAGGCGCTTACAACAGCAACCGGTAATATGACAGAGTTGAATATCGAATATCGTATCTGCAACCCTGACGGCTCTGTTCAATGGCTGATGTCTCGCGGCATGCCCTTAAGGGACGGCAAAGGCCAAGTTGAACGTTATATCGGTACAATTATTGACATCACCGAACGTAAGCAGTCAGAAGCTGCACTCAAGCAGAGTGAAGAACGTTTCAGAAAACTCTTCGAAAATCACTCTGCAGTCATGATTCTTCTTGATCCTGATACTGGCTCCATCATTGCAGCCAATCCTGCAGCAGCAAGATTTTATGGCTGGCCGATAGAGACACTCCAAAATATGTACATACAGCAGATCACCAACGTGACACCTGAGGAGGTAAAACGGAACATGGAGAATGTAAGGAACTCGAAACAGAAAGAGTTCTGTTTTTGCCATAAAAGATCAGACGGTACAGTACGTGACGTTGAGATGTTCAGTAACAAAATTGAGATTCATGGTAAAGATATTCTCTACGCAATTATACACGACATAACTGATCGCAAGCTTCTGGAGTCGGAAAGGGAGAATCTTCAGCTGCAGCTTCAGCAGGCTCAAAAAATGCAGCTTGTCGGCCAGCTTGCCGGCGGCATTGCCCATGACTTCAACAACATGTTGACCGTGATTCTCGGGCATACTGAAATAGCCCTTGAAAAGGCAGACGTCTCAAGCGATGATCTCGTAGCCATTCAGAAAGCAGCAAGCCACTCTGCAGAACTGACCCGACAACTTCTTGCATTTGCCAGACGGCAGACCGTAGTGGCCAAAATTTTTGACCTTAACGCTTCGATCGAGGGAATGCTCTCCATGTTGAGACGTTTACTCGGTGAAAACATCGGACTCAGATGGATACCCAGGATACAGGACGCTTCTGTTAAGCTCGATCCAACACAGATCGATCAGATTCTTGTCAACCTGTGCATCAATGCCCGCGATGCCATCGACAACAACGGCGACATCACTATCCAAACTGATAAAATTCATGTTTTACAAGGCGGAATCTCTGCCGGTCACCCCTGTACGATACCCGGCGATTTTATAACGCTCACGATCACCGATAACGGACAAGGCATCGATAAAAAGCATCTTCCTCATATCCTTGAACCTTTTTTTACAACCAAGGAGGTTGGAAAAGGTACAGGAATGGGGCTCTCGACGGTTTACGGTATTATCAAACAAAGTAAGGGTTTTATCGACGTAAAAAGTGAGCTGGGCAAGGGAACCTCGGTCAGCATTTATCTGCCTTTTTATCAGTATGATGCTGCTGCAGAAAGTACAGAAGACCACAACCTGCTTTTGTCTCATGGAAAAGAATTCATACTTCTGGTTGAAGATCAGGCGGATATTCTGAAACTCTGCAGACTGATGCTCGAACATGGAGGATACAGCGTACTTGCCGCTGCCAGTACCACAGAAGCTATTCAGCTTGCAGATCACTATAAAGAAAAAATAGACCTGCTTGTCACTGATGTCATTATGCCTGAGATGAATGGGAATACTCTTTTCAAAAAGCTTCAATTGACATGTCCAAGCCTTAAAGTGCTCTATATGTCAGGATATACCGCCGATTTCATTGCCAATCACCTTGACACTTATGAAGGAATAAACTTTATCGAAAAACCTTTTTCCATGAACGCACTCAAGCAGGCAATACAGAAAATACTCCAGACCAACCCTCCTCCTGCACCAAAGTAAGTCATAGATGTCCTTTCGCTCACATCGCTCACACACTATTTCACAACGATAACCCCGCGGTTCACACCCATAGCGCAGGTTATGACAATTTTCCACAATCCTGGCACCACATTCGATGAATGTCAACGTAGCCCATTTGATTTATAATAAAATAATTGATATACTTCACCGTCAGCTTTTGTTGGTAATTGTATGTAACGGTAAACGTTAGAAAGTCTTTTTTTATCAATACACCATCCGTAAAACGAAAGTAACCGACACAAAAGAGCAATTATGTACTGGATAACGGCAAATGCAATGAAATTGCCGAAAATTCGCAATAATCGCTGTAATTATTATGGATTGGATTGGATTGGATTGGATTGGATTGGATTGGATTGGATTGGATTGGATTGGATTGATTTTGCTATTATTTTTTTTTGTTATTAATAGTTATATCTTGTTGGTATGGCGTATTAATAGTTAATTATTGGGTCGGTATCACAAGGATACACAGCTATGAATTTTCTTCAAATATTCTACCCGGAGTTATTCCTTACCGCCAATGTGGCCGCGTTGTTGTCACTGGTGATTATATTGACCAAAAAGTGGCATTTCCGTTTTTCAAACGACACCATAGACGGACCGCAAAAGTTTCATATTGGTCATACTCCACGTGTTGGTGGAATAGCCATATTTTTAGCGCTCGTGGCGGCATGGAACTATTCTCCGAAGCATATTGCGCAGCTTCTTGAACCAATTCTTATCGCAGGGTTTCCTGTATTTGTTTCAGGCGTTACGGAAGATCTAAGCAAGCGTATTAACCCTCTGGTTCGGCTGTTTGCAGCATTGGTCACCGGTGTTGCTGCCTGTTGGCTTACCGGCTATCGATTGAGCCATCTTGATGTCTGGGGAGTGGATTATCTTCTTACTTATTTTCCGCTCTCGGTAGCATTTACCGCGTTTGCTATAGCAGGAGTGACCAACTCGATCAATATCATTGACGGTTTTAACGGTTTGGCAAGTGGTACGGTGGCAATCTGTCTTTTTGCTTTATCGCTAATCGCTTGGCAAGTTGGTGATCTGCCATTGGCACAATTATGCTTCACGGTTATCGTTGTCATCATAGGATTTATGCTGTTTAATTATCCCCATGGCAAAATATTTTTAGGTGACGGCGGAGCATATCTCCTTGGATTTATTCTGGCATGGGTAGCTATCATGCTTCCAATGAGAAATCCTCAAGTTTCCGTATGGGCATCGCTACTGGTGTGCGCCTATCCCATAAATGAAACAATCTATTCTATGGCACGCCGATTAGTTACCAAAGCGAAGCTTGGTAATCCCGATAGCAGTCACCTGCATAGCCTGATTAAAATTAAAATAATACGTCCTAAGTTTGGATATATCCATTCGAATTTACGCAACGCCCTTGTTGCCCCATGGTGCTGGACATTCGCGATACTCTTCGCCACTATCTCTATCGTTATACCAGATGACACCGCTCTCCTTATGGTAGCATGGTTTCTTAGTCTTTCCCTCTATAGCATCATCCATGCTCGTCTCTCTCGTATTAAGGTTTTGGATATAACCCATCCCAACGTTCGCAACGACATAACGGTAGATTGTATAGAAGATTCCTTAAGCCCGGCGCGGAACTGATTTTCCCCCCCAACTCTTTGTCAGTACTCCTCTCTCACGCCTCTCTACCTCAGCACTTTGAAAGGGTGCCGGCAGCAAAAATTAAGGGAAAATATTTACTCCCTTAGTTTGAAATTTAAATATTTTTTAATATTTTTTAACAATTGTTAAAATTTGTTAGCAATTGTAGGTTGGTATAAGATTTCTCTTTTGTCAACAGTATTCAAGAAGTTCCCTGCATATTCATTAGTTCCAAGGAGTACCATCTGTATCGTTTTACACTGGTTGTGGTAAGCACAATACTCCAGAGTCGAATGTGATTATTCCATTTCCAGAAACCGCGCATGTCAGTACATGGCACATTATCCGTAAAACAATTTCGGCTATAATGTGTATTAATACGAATTTTTAATCACACAATTACTTTGCTAACCAAAACAAGGAGCGACCTATGCCATTTTTTCCTACTCTCTTTATTAATAGCTCAGTTCCAGCGGTTAAATACAAGGCATTTGACAATCATGGTGCAAGCGATGGCGTGAATCTTATTCTTGGTACTCCAACGAATGCCACGCCAATTACCATTGGGAGCCTGACCTTATCAGACCTTTCGAATAACGGAATCGGCACCCTTAATGTCATTGCTTACGATACTGTACCCTTTGCCCATCACACGATCACCACATTAAATGACCTTGGATTGACATCATTGACTGTTTCCGGCACAGGCGATTTAGCGATCGGTGCATTCACAGACAACGTCAAAACGCTTACCTTAACAGATAACAGTACAAGTACCTACGGTTTGTCTTTTACAAGCTCTCTTACTGCACCAAACCTGACAACATTAAACCTGGCAGGCTCAGACAGTGCCGCAGGTTCCATCTACATTGGATCACTTGTTCTGGGAACACAAACAGCATTCACAATAAATAATTCCTTCGCAAGTTTATCGTATATCGGTTGCAACACAGGTTCACCTGCACCCTATCTAACGACACTCACCCTTAACAATACTGGCACAGGATCTCTTGGTTTTTATAATGCCTATACCCCTTATCAGCACAACCTTCTGACCCCGGGTGGAACACCGGCAAATTTAGTTGCTGTCGAACTGCCAGCATTGTCCACGTTAAATCTGAATGGTGGTGCTATTGGTATCAATGTGATCGGTGATCAGGTTACTACCGGTATTACTGTCAATGGTGGGACAGCTAATGGAGATACACCTGACGGTGGTATCAGAGGTATTCTTTTCGCCACAGCAGCAATAGGAGATATAGCTGGTGATGCGGTTACTGGTGGTGCTGCTCTAAACTATACCGATAAGATTACTCTCGGCAATGGCACAAACCTTGTACAGGATAACGGTTTGGGCAATGTCAATATCACCCTTGGCAGTGGCTCCAACACAGTCGTTGTCAACACGGCTTCTACCATCGTTCAAGGCACCGCTTCACAAACGACCGCCGCCTCTATTGTTTCAACAGCAACACCTGCTTCTGCAGAATCTGGCCATGACAATATCACCTTCGCTGCACATACCTTGGCAACGGCCGATACAGTGTTTGTCGGTTATGCACAAACCGCAGGGACTTCTCCGGCAGGGTTCGCAGTGATCACTGGTCTCAACTCCTCTTCAACCGGAAGTGATGCAATCGTTTTTGCTGCTGATCCTTTAGCTACTGGTGCTGTCAATCAACTGCCCGCTTTCGGCGGTTTCGGTATTTCATTGGCTTTTGCGGAGACAGCCGCTTCTCTTCATCATCATCAGATTGAAGCATTTGCTTACGGTGGTAATACCTGGCTGGTAGAGAACAGCGGTACACATACAACCATCGTTGAGCTTATCGGTACGACAGTCACACATAATTCATCAGCAGCTGCCGGTGTACTGGCACTGCACGGTTAATCAAACCAGTTATCTGTAGTTTTTTGCTTTTTCATAATCAACAATCAAAATATCTAAACAGGAGCTGCCTTATGAAATTGACGAAAGCAACACTTCTTGCCTTATCAGCTTTTCTGCTGATTAACTCCCCCAGTCTTTGCTGTTGTTCCGGTTGGCGACAGTGCTTATATAACGCAGGCGGGAGATAACGGCACAATCACGACAACCCAGACAGCAAATGGTGATCCAAATACGATTCACGTAACTCAGTATGTAGACTCTGATACTGAGACGGCAAACGTAACGCAGCAGGGTAGCGGTAATCTAAACGCAACAGTCGATCAGTATGGTTCTTTTGACCATGCGACGGTGAATCAGTATGGCCATGATAATACTGCCACTATTACTCAAAACCTGGATGGTGATACGAACACTGCCACTGTAACTCAGTCAGGTATTACAGGCAACGCAACAATAACTCAGTCCGGCACTACCAACGGTGCAGAGATCAATCAAGGTAGTGACTCTAACGTGGAAATTGCAAGCATCACACAGGCTATTGGTATCAATCAAGCTTACATCAGTCAGAATGGTTCTTCTGACAATGCCACCATTACTCAGAATGGTGCTGGTAACACGGCCAACATTTATCAATACGTCGGTTCTGCTTACAATCAAGCCACCATCACTCAGGAAGCTAACAACACTGCAAATATTTATCAGCATGGCAGCTACCTCGTAGCGACTATTGACCAGTCAGGTGACTACAACACTGGGACTATTGATCAGACGAATGGTTCCAAAAACGCCGAGATTACGCAATCAGGCAATAGTAATATTGCTTCGGCTACTCAGCATTAATTCAGAAAGGGAGCTGCGCATCGCAAGATGTGCGGCTCTTTGCTTGTAAATCAGGAGCAGGGAAAACCGTAATGAAGAAACTGACAGTTTTCTTGTTGATTTTTTTCTTTGTGATCGGAGCGTGTTCTGTAGCAGAAGCACAAAGCGAGGAAGCGAATCAAATAACAGCAGACACTAAAGGGAGTGAAATGATCGGAAAAAATTATC
>Ga0209697_10000682_pt1 | contig 55624 bp, 40 predicted proteins | sample AliMusrvi5mmetaG_FD_184115 | JGI IMG/M metagenome (GOLD analysis project Ga0209697, IMG submission 184115) | Freshwater lake bacterial and archeal communities from Alinen Mustajarvi, Finland, to study Microbial Dark Matter (Phase II) - Alinen... | ecosystem: Environmental > Aquatic > Freshwater...
CAAAACCAAAATTGTAACCAGACCCTCTCTTAAGACTCTCAAAGTTCTTTGAACATTTTAGAATAACTTTGAAAGCGGAATCCCGATTTTTCAGGAAATCAAGACGAACTTCACCGAATGATTACAAACGATTGTCGATACATTAAAATAAACCAATCATGGATCAACCAATTTCGAATCTGACCAAACGCCTGCAACATGTGGGTATTCCTGTTATTGATGTCGTTGTTTCGGAGGCATTTTACAGAAGACTTGGCTTTTGCAATGCGATGACATCTGCCTTTAAGGATGATGGTGAAACGGGTTTATGCGTGATGATGAAGAATGGAGATGTCATCATTGAATTGTACCAATTGCCCGATCACAAGCTCAAAGAGATCAGCGAACGGAAAGATGGCCATATCGATCATATTACATTCGATGTAGAAGATATTGATGTGGCTTATGAACTGTTAAAGGAGGCATCATTCCAGGTTATAGAAGATGAACCAGTGTTCCTTCCTTTCTGGGAGAATGGCTGCAAATATTTTAATATTCTTGGTCCCAATGAGGAACGACTGGAGTTCAATCAACTGTTATAACGCAAGCAATCTAAATTGAATAAGAACTTAATGTTAAACTACCATGGAAAAGAAATTTACAGTGGTTGGGATTGGAGAAATCTTATGGGACTTATTGCCTAATGGAAAAATATTAGGGGGTGCGCCCGTTAATTTTGCTTATCATGCCGCACAACTTGGAGCTGTTGGTGTCGCAATCAGTTCTGTTGGCAATGACGAATTAGGCCTCGAGATCATGGAATCGGTCAACGGTAAAGGAATTGTAAACTGCATATCAGTTAATAACTATCCAACCGGAACGGTGGGTGTAACCCTCATCGACGGCATTCCCGATTATACTATTTACGAAAATGTGGCGTGGGATTTTATTGAATTAACTTCGGAATCGATCGGTAAACTTCAACAGGCCGATGCAATCTGCTTTGGAACCCTCGCACAAAGGAATAATGTTTCGCACGAGGCTATAATGGAGGCTTTAAAGCTTGTTCCTGAAAAGTGTCTGAAAGTATATGACATTAATCTACGTCAGAAATTCTATAGCACTTCACTTATTAGCGAATCTATGGCTATCGCAAATGTTTTTAAGATTAATGACGATGAAATTGAGATTTTCAAGCATCTGTTTGAAATTGAAGGCAACGAAGTTGAAATCTGCCAATTGATCATGGATATCTATTCACTTAAATATTTGGCATTGACAAAAGGTGATAAGGGAAGCTATCTATTCCATAAGGATGAAATATCATTTATACAAACACCAGTCGTTGAAGTAGAAGATACAATAGGTGCTGGAGATTCATTCACGGCCGCTTTGGTAATGGGAATCCTGAACAATTTGTCGCTGAAAGAGATTCATCGTAAAGCGGTTGAAATATCTGCCTTTGTCTGCACTCAAAAAGGGGCGACACCGGTATTAGATCCGCGATTATTGATCGAATAAAGAACCTCTGAATAAGGAAATATCAGCTTTGAAGACTAAAATTTGAATTGTTTTATAAGAAGGGTTCCCAAGCAAAACCCAATGCCAGTTTCTTAAAATGTTTTCAGCACATACTTCATTGCATCGTCGCCCGGTACTTTGATATCGGGTTCAATCCCTTCCTTGCTTAAGCTTTTGCCCTCACGTGTATAGAAATCGGCAACAGGCAGGTTTATTTCATATTCATTGTTAATCATGATGCGCTCCGCTATCATCGTAACACCTGCAGTCTTTTGCCCGACGATTGTTGCAATCTTTTCATTTTTAAAAATATAAACTAATGCTTCCGCAACTTTTGATGTTTTTGAATCGGTAAGAACATAGACTTTACCTTTGAAGGGCTTCTTAACAGGAACGATATCAAATAACCGGCCGGACTCTTTGTATAACTCTCCAACCTGATAACTATGCTCTGAAAAGCTTTTAAACATTTTATTATAATCCGGCACATTTGGAATTGATTTATTGCTCTCAAACCATTTACGGGTAATGTAAACGCCGGCAATAAAGGATTTATCCGAAAGATAATCGATCAAAACATTTGCCGTGCGCGGGTTAATATTGGTTCTTCCGCGAAGATCAATGACAAGGTTTGTATATCCACTTTTAGCAATGATCACCGCAATGCTGTCTATCTCATTTTGATTGGATGACAATTTATTGGCATCTAGAACAGCCATATTGCCCTTAACTTCTCTAAGTGTCACCCCATTTTTCCGCTCTGACGAATTATTCCGGGAAGTTGTTCTTCGAATTTCATACGGTGAAAAAGGGAGATCTTTACCCAGCCAATAAAAGATTGCCATAAGTTCATAATCATCAGCTATCGTTGACTTAAGTTCATTCACCTTTTTTTTGAAACCAACCCAAACACTTGATTGAAGAAACATTTTATTGAAAAGGTTCTTCTCCGTTATTAAAAAAGACGAATTGATAATTGAAGTATAATCTTTGATTGGTTTGTCATTGGGGGCTTTTATACCAGTCAATTGATGTGACCGGTTTTTAGTGTCGAGGTATTTACCTATAAAACGATTGCCCGAAATAGCAGCCGAAAACTGGAACTGTTTGTCGATGTAATTGAAAGTACCAGATAACTGAAGACTATCATTTTTAAATTCCGTTTTACCTTCGATAAAAACAATTTCGGGGTATTTTAATTTTCCGGCAGCCTTTGCCAGAGTGTAAGTAAAAATACCTGCAAGATCCTTTAATGCATCTTTTCGGGTGTAAGCTTCAAAAGTTTTTTTTGCGTCATTCAGTTGAATAGTGAGCAATATCTCATCACCGTATTCATTTTCTACTTTCCAGTAGTTCTGCGAAAAAGAATTAAATGTAAGCAGGACCAGAATATTCAATACCAAAATTTTATACATCAACGTTTCAATTTCTTAAATAAAATCACGAAAGAATCACCCAATATTATTTCTGGTTTCTGATTACTCAAACGATTGTCTAATCTATAATGTTGTAATTAATGCAATTTTAAATAGGCCATAACCGCATCATCACCTTTTAAAGCATTTGCCGGAATTGGATGCAGATCATTAAAAATCATCAAATCCTCTTTAGGTAAAATGGTCACAAAACTCTCATCAAAAGCATTTTTATAAGGCAACCGACCCGCTTCCAAATTGAGGTAATGATCAAAGAAATTATAAACCGGATACCTTTTTGTTGCTTCATAGCCGTGCCGTTCGCCAGGGAAATGTGCATTATCCAGCTTGCTTTCGGCATCATACAGCGCATACACTTTCTGAATATAGGGAAATTCTATTCTTGGGGTATTCTTAGTCCAGTCGCCACCATCCGAAATCAGCAACATGGGTCGCGGTGCACAAAGGGCAGCGATTTCAACATTGTTAGTCTGATGGGTTTTGCTTCTGTGAACCGCCATCCCGCTTTCGCATGTACAACCACCGAAGAAGTAAGCCGACACCATTACTACAGGTACAGAAACTTTGATACGACTATCAATCGCTGTGATCATGATTGTTTGGGTTCCGCCACCCGATTCACCGGTTATGCCAATCCGATCAGGATCAACATCCGGACGTGAAACGAGGTAATCGAGTACCCGCTTACTGTTGAATGTCTGCAACAAAAGGGCAATCGGAATTTTGTGGTTCACTTGTTTTGAATCGCCATAGCCAATCATATCGTAAGCAAATACAACAGCACCCATACGTGCAAAGCAGGCACTCCTAATTTGAACATCGGGACTCATTCGCCTGTCAACCCAATGTCCATGAGGAGTTAAGATCGCCGGACATTTTTTATCCGCTTTAAGCGGACGGTACAGATTTCCGGTGATATAGAAACCAGGGAAGCTTTCAATCGCAATATTTTCAACGATATAACCATCCATCGTACGGGTATTCCTGATGATAGGTTTAAAATCATTACTAACAACCGGCATTTGGTCGAACTTCATCCCTTTAATGATACCCTGCCGGATAATATCAGCACGTTGTTCCCAATCAGCCTTTGTTGTCCATTCTGATGCCCATTTTTTCATGATAATATTTGCCTGATCTTCTGTCCAGTATGCATCCTGACAAAGCATATTATCCTGGGCGACACCATTGATCGCAAAACAAATAAGAAAAGCAATAATCAAAACATTCTGAATCTGTTTCATAAAGGCAAGTTTTTAAATTTGATGCTTAGGAGCTTGTATGATATCGAGATAGCGAGCCATCCAGTAAGGCCAAAGCCAGAAAACTGGCTCCCTTTCCTGATGCGGATCACCTTGCACAGCAGCCCATGGATTTTTATCCCACCTAACAGTAGAACGTATACTTGCTGGTGGAAGTTCTGAAATTTGAATTTCTTCCAGAATCGGGCTTCTCACGATATGAACATCTTCGCGCAAAGTATGATCGATTGGCCAGTCAACCAGATCGAGCGGAGCATCCTTCAGAAATTCAATAGTCTGATTTACATTAACTTTTTTTCCCGTTGCTATCGTATAAGACAGGTTATTGATCAGGTTTTCACCAGCAGGCTGATTGGTCATCCAATCTTCAATCAGTTTGGAATAAAACGCATGGAGTTTAGGATCCTTTTCATATTTGAGCAGAATCGGGAAAAGATACCCCTCCATTGTCCGATCGAAATAAATTTGCCATGCAGGGTTTTTGGAATTCAAATGTGAGACATTATCCAGATAACCTTCCTTTTCGATCAAACGGAGATATGCCTTTTCATATTTTTCGTCTCCTGTAATATGAGACGCAAATTTTAAATATGCAAGAAGTTCCAAAGAATTAATGCTTCGCTCCGAAGACCAGTCTGGATCGTGATTTAACTGATCTGGCGACCAGACGGCCCAATGTGTATGTTTTCCGTCAATGTCAATGAAGTTATAATTGTTTTTCATCAGGTAATCTACGATCTTCTTCACATGGTTTCGGACAAGTATTTTCTCTTCCGCACCAGCTGCAAACTCATAGTAGAAGAAATAGCCCATCATATGTCCATCCATTTCGTCACTGCTTGTATCCCCTTTCCACAACCATTTGCCATCAATAGATTTACGCCACCTTTGTTCGACAGGTTTATATCGTGGATCCTTAACGAGCTCTTCGGCAATTTGTTTGTCGTTATAAGTTCTGTTCGCATCATTCACTTTTGGCCACGAAACCGGGACGACCGACCGGGCAAAAAAACCATCTGTACCTGTTACTGTCTGCAAATACTTCAGGAACTCAAACGCTTTTCGCGATTTGATCTTTGCATCAGTGTCTTTCGTGACCGCATACCTGAAACTTTCCATTGCCAAATATCCGCCTGTATATTCTCCGTCATTATCATCATCAGAATTACGCCAGGAAGCCGTGTCACCCTGTATTTCGAGATGAAGCATACCACAAGTCCAGGGATCGCGCATATGCTTTCTCATCAACTGACCGTAAAAATTCTTTTCTTTGTCCTCAAGTGTCATCATCTTTCGTTTGATTTCACTCACTCCATTGGATGTTGCAATCCAGGCATTTCCTTCAGCATCAAATGCTATTCCGTTTACTTTGTTATCAGTTAACCAGCGTTTACTGAAACGCAACGAGTGCGAACCATCTTTGGCATACCTAACTACTCCGACATCAGTACCAACCCACATGAGACCATCGGCAGACTGACGAATGCAGTTTACCCAAACTGAGGGAATTCCCTCTTGGGGAGTCAAATTTTTTATCAAATGTTCAGTTTCGCGTACAGAAACTCCGCCCATTACCCCCGCCCAGATATTTCCGGAGGGATCGAATGAAATTGCCCTGACATAACAACTGATTAATTCAGAAACATCCTGATATAATGTCGTTTTACCATCTTTGCACCGATAAAGTCCGGCATCGGTTGCGACCATTAAACTCCCGTTTCCATCAGTAATTGCATCCCGAACAGTTCGTGCAATGGCATACTCCTGTTGTTCCCATTTATTATTGGTAAAACGCCAGATTCCATAAGGTCCAAGTGCATAATTCCCGGTTCCGTCATTGCAAATTACCGAGATGGGCGGCTTTGTGCCTTCTTCTTTTTTTAACTGATGATTACTATATCTGTAGATGCCATCCCATACTCCCATTAAAACATCACCTTTTGAATTTACCACAACCGAAAAGGCTGGTCCTCTTTCTTCTCCTGAAATGACAGGTTTCCATTCCCTTGATCCTGTACACTTACAGAATATTCCGGAAGCGGTGGCAACCCAGACGTTTGATTCAAGATCTATGGCAATACTCCGGACTTCGTTATCAGCAGGACTATCACTGATTTTGTAGGCATCATGAAATTCCTGAACAAACGGAACGTCCTGATAAATTTCCGGTTGTGAATGGTTTTCTACTTTCTTTGCTTCTTGTTGACATGAAATAAGCCCTACTGCAAGAATGTAAGGAAGGACCCGATATAAATTCAATTTCAGATTTCTCATAAAATGTTAGATTTGATGCTGTTTGTCAATTTTAAATTCACTAAAAAATATCAGGAAGAAAATTTAATCCACGGTACTGAATTCAGATAAATCATAATATTCCAAAGGCTCTTTATACCAGATTTAATCTTTATTTGCAGTAAATACATAACGACCTGAATACACTTTTACTTGATGATAGCCCTCTTTAAAACCCAAATATTCCACTCCTTCAACTTTTTTTAACGGCAATCCACTTTCTTTCAGATCACTCTTTTCACCTCCTGGTATGAAAACCATCGCAGTCGTATTAAATGGAACTTCCAACTTTAAAGTGAACAGGCCCTGATGTCTTTTCCATTCTGAAGATATCTTTCCCCTTATTGTTTCAATTTGTGCATTTCCAAATTCGAGATTGTTAAGCAATAACGGTTTCACAATAAATGAAGCGAAGGCTGGTTTGTCTTCATCCAACTGAATACCTGCAATATATTTATAAAACCAAGCATCAATACTTCCCATCATGATATGGTTTTTCGATTGCTTTAATGTCCAGAATTCACACATGGTAGAGTATTTGCTCATCATATCATTCCAGCTTGGGGCATTTCTCTGATTGATAATTCCCCATGCAACATCTGCCCTTCCTTGCCGGGCTAGTACTTCAGGCATATATTTTGTACCCAGCACACCAGTTGTCAGGTGCAGGTTATTACTGACAACAATATCTTTTACAAGGTTATCCAACACCTTTTGCTTCATCTCATCAGGAACAATACCAAGATAAAGCGGAAACGAATTTGCCATTTGACTACCATCGTTGTAATTGCCAGTTTCGATATTTAAGTAAGTTTTGTTATACTTTGCTTTAATCAAATCTGATAAATGCCGATAAAATTCCTGATCAGCCTCGATTCCCAAAACTCCCGCAACAGAAGCCATTATTTTGGCATCCAGAAAATAAAAGGCAGTTGGAACTGACTCTGGTTGACCTTCTTTCCAACCTTTTACCATGCTTCCCCAATCGCCAATCCATCCCATCGGAAGAATCAAATCTTTCGAAATGTTATCGAGAAAAGTCATATAGTGTTTCATTGCCGGATAGTGTCTGGATAGCATCCGTTTATCTCCATAATAGGAACAAAACTGCCAAATCATTGTCAGATAAGTACTACTCCACTCAATTCCTTCATCTTTAATATACGGACGTGGCGAAATAATGGGAATATCACCCGTTTTCTCATCCTGGTTATCTTTGATACCTTCGAACCAGTTCTCATAAAACAAGGCCATATCGAAGTTAAACATGGCTTCTTCTGCCGTAACCTGGGCATCACCAAACCAACCCAGGCGCTCATCCCTTTGAGGGCAATCCATCGGATAACCTAGCATGTTGCTCTTTTGAGACCATACTGTAGCCTTGTGTATTTTATTCACCAGCAAGTTATCACATTCAAAACTCCCGGTTTGATTATTGTCAGAATATACTGCACGGCCTTCAATATCAATAATATTGAGTGGTCCAGGTATAGCCGTTATTTCAACATATTTAAATCCGAAATATGAAAAATGGGTTTCGTAAGTTTCAATTCCTTTCCCTTTCATGATGTATTCGGCAGTTGCATTCGCATTTTCATTGCTTGTCACATCAATTGTACCATCACTATTGAGATCTTCCGCAAAACGGATCTTAAGAATTGTATTCCTTTCTCCTTTCGCTTTTAATCGTATCCAACCTGAAAAATTCTGGCCCATATCATAAACCTTCATTCCATCCTTTGAAACTTTAATTTCCTGAGGTTTAAATATTTCGTGGACTTTAATCGCAGGCATCCGGTGAGAAAGGAGTCGTGCTTTAGGCTTTTCAAATATCGTAACCGGTTTCCATTCTAAATCATTATAACCATGTTTAGTCCAACCATCATGATCAAGATTCGCATCGTATATTTCACCATCGTAAACACAATTGTAGGTTACCGGTCCCAATGCCCATTTCCAATTTTTGTCAGTTGTGATCATTTTGGTGGTTCCATCCATATAGGTTATATGAATTTGTGCAATCGCCTTTTTACTTCCGAACCATTGCATCCGGTAATCGTTCCACCATTTTTTATAGGGATTATACCACCCATTGCCAAGATGAATTCCGAATGCATTAGCGCCTTGCCTCAATAAGTTCGAAACATCATAGGTGTCATAAAGGATTGTTTTGTGATAGGGTGTCTTTGCCGGAGCAAGAACATGATACCCAACGCGCTCTCCATTAATAAAAAATTCATAAAAGCCAAGTCCTGTTATGTATGCCTTAGCAGACTTGATCTTTTTGTCTAATTGAACTTCATTCCTCAAAAACAATGAATTGCCATCATGTACTATCGAATCTTTTCCATTAAATTGTTCCTTAGTATCCTTATAAAAACCTTGCGTAGGTAATAACTCTGATATAGGGCCTTTACCTATCCAATTAGCCTTCCATTCATCTTGCATCAAAAATGAAGTTTCAAATTTCGCAACCGGGCTTTCATGTACTTTCCCATCCCCGTCCCAGGAAATCACCTTCCAATAGTAATTTGTATTAGATTTAAGGTTGCCATTTTCGTATTCATGCTGAATAGTTTCCGAGGATTCAATTCTGCCCGAATCCCATATATCAGGCTTATGATCTTTCAATTTAGCAGGAGACGAAGCAACAATGATCTGATAAGCAGTTTGGACCTGATTCCTTTTTTTATCTGAGATAATCCACGAAAACCGGGGGTGCATTTCATCGATGTTGATTGGATTATCTGCATATTCAACCAGCAATTTTTCAAACTTAAATTGAGCATGACTATATGCCGGATTACTATATAAATTGCAGCATCCGAATACCAAAATGATACTTAAATGTACCATTTTAGCTTTGGATAAGAAATATACACTCATATTCAATATTTTAGAAATAGTCCAATCAAAGGAACATCAGAAAAAGGTATTTTCTGTATCAATTGTTGCCTGAATCCTATATAATATTAACTCTAAGGAAAGTGCTTTTAGATGAAAGGTTTAGTGTTGATAAATTGAAAAAAATAACTGAAAGAAGACAATTAGAAAGACTGCAACTACTCAAAATCCTTGCGGTATTCCGAAGGTGTTTTCTTCATAATGACTTTGAAATAATGGTTGAAATTAGCCAGGTTATTATAGCCACATTCATAGCAAATCTGGGTTATCTGTTTGTCAGTTTCGGCCAATAGCTTTGCAGCAATTCCAATACGAACAATTTTGACATAATCCATAAAAGTTTGATTGGTCTTCTTTTTAAAATACCTGCAAAAGGAACCAGGCTCCATAAAGACGAGCGAAGAAGCCTCCTTTAGCTTGATACCTGTCTGGATATTTTTGAAAACATACTCATAGATTTTATGAATCTGGACATGGTCTTTATCGTAGGAATTTGGAAGCGATGACGGTAATGCGAGATTTTCACGCTCTTCGATCTGAAGCAATAGGTTAAAAACTTTCAGTAATTCAATGTAACGTTCGAGCCCTTTTAAAGTAACCAGCCGTTTAAGTGCTAAACCAACTTTCTCGGTTTTCTTGCCTTTAAACCATATTCCGTTGCCGGCATTTTTCAGCAGCGTAACTACTTCCTCTAATTCAGGAATATTGAAAAAATCGGAACTGATAATATTTTCATAAAAATGGGTGACGATACATCCTGGAGAATTGTCCTCTCCTGTTTCAAGAACGTCCCAGCAATGAGGTATATTGGGACCCAGCAACACGAGATCTCCTTCGGTATAACTCGAAATGCTATTCCCGATGATCCTTTTCCCCGAACCTGAAATGATATAATTCAGTTCAAAATTTTTATGGGAATGGATCTTGTGAGAATTTGGAGACATCTGCATTTTTCGTGTAATAAACGAGTGCTTATGCGGTACAAAAATCTTTTCGTAGATTATTTCCATGTTCGTTTTTTTTAACCGTAAAAGACAAATATAATGGATTATTCTTATACAACGGTTAAAAAACAATGCAAACAGAACAATATTGTAGAAGGATTCAAACGCCCGATCGTGTTACTTTGTGCTAAAGATTAAAATTCATACATGGTATGATTTAATTAGATATTTCATTGGATATATTTAACAAAGTATAAATACTAAACTTATCATGAAGTTACCAGTAAAAGGAATTATTCCTCCTGTTATTACGCCGCTCATTAACAATACGACAATTGACGTTCAGGGTCTTGAAAATCTTGTGGAACATTTGGTTACGGGTGGAGTACATGGAATATTTATTTTAGGAACTACCGGCGAAGCGCCAAGCTTAAGCCATAAACTCCGCGAAGATTTTATTAAACGGACTTGCGATCTGGTTAATCACAGGATCCCTGTATTGGTGGGCATAACGGATACATCATTTGAGAGTTCTGTAGAAATTGCTGAATATTCTCAAAAAGTTGGTGCCGATGCTGTTGTAGTTGCACCACCTTATTACATTCCGATATCGCAAGCTGAAATGATGGATTACCTCGAAAACCTGATCCCGAGATTACCATTGCCGCTTATGCTCTACAACATGCCGAGTTATACAAAACTTCATTTGACAATAAAAACGGTAATTGCAGCAAAAGAGTTGGGGGCCATCGGTATTAAAGACAGTTCCGGCGATATGCTTTACCTGTTTTCGCTGATCGAAGAATTTAAAAACTCACCTGAATTTTCCATTATTACTGGAACCGAACTATTTATACCTGAAACAATTATGCAAGGTGGACATGGAGCCATTGCCGGAGGTGCAAATATGTTTCCAAGGCTATTTGTCGACTTGTACGACGCATCAGTAGCAAAAGATTTTGATAAAATTGCAGTTTTACGAGATAAAGTGATGAGACTCTATAATACCATTTATAGTGTTGGTAAGTCAACATCAAGGTATTTAAAAGGTACCAAATGTGCTTTAGCTGCGTTGGGTATTTGCAACGAGTATATCGCGTTCCCCCTTCGTAAATTTGAAGGTGAAGACAGGCAGAAAATTGAGCAATATATTGCAGAAATGAAAGACTATTGAATTCGAAAAAAATAAGACTTTTATTGAATTGTGTGTTTTGAAAATAATTAGTGAGAATAAATAGATGTCGCATTTCCATCCACGAAATTGATTGATTGCAATAAAAAGCCACTTTATTTACATCTCCTTACCCATTTTCACATAGCTTAAAAGATATTTCACTATTACCAACTACAGTGTTTCTGTAATGTTTCTGTAATCTTTGTGTAATCTTTCTGTATTAATTGTTACAGAAAGATTACACAAAGGTTATACATATCTTATTTAAACGAATAAGAAGGTATGGCTAAATTAATTGGAAGTTGAAATGCAACATATGATGATAGCAATTTCCTAAATACACAAGTCAAACAAATAAATAACATTAACTACTCATCCTTACCAAAATTAAAGGGATGTTTGCCGGAAAATTTCCAGAATTTTCCCTGAGAAGGCTATTGCCATCCGGATATTATACACTTCTTTTTTTCTGATTACTAATTATTTATTGCATTTTTTAATAAAATTGGTTATGCATTTTTGTTAAAAAATAATGCAAACAGAACAATATTATTGGAGTATAACAAAACCTGATCCTGTTACTTTATACTCAGGAATTAATACCGTAAAAAATTAAACCATCATATATTAATTAGAGGCAATTAATAGAATATAATAAAGCTGCTAAATATGAAACTACCATTAAAAGGAGTTATTCCACCTGTTATTACACCCCTTATCGACAACAATACGCTTGATGTAAAAGGGCTGGAAAATCTGATTGAGCATTTAGTTACAGGGGGAGTACATGGCTTATTTATTTTAGGGACAACCGGAGAAGCAACAAGTCTTAGTTTTGAACTCCGAAAAGAGTTTATTAAACGTGCTTGTGACCTTGTAAATCACAGGATTCCGGTTATGGTCGGAATTACGGATACGTCGTTTGAAGGATCACTCGAAATTGCTGAATATTCTCAATCTTCCGGAGCAGATGCGGTAGTGGTTGCCCCACCTTATTATATACCGATTTCGCAGACCGAAATGATGGATTATCTTGAAAACCTGATTCCTCAGCTTCCCTTGCCTATGTTGCTGTACAACATTCCAAGCTACACAAAATTACATTTGGCAGTAAAAACTGTAAAGGCAGCTAAGGATCTTGGAGCCATCGGAATTAAAGATAGTTCAGGAGATATGCTTTATCTATTCACATTAATTGAAGAATTTAAAGACTCTCCGGAATTTTCAATTATTACTGGGACAGAATTATTTATGCCAGAAACAATTATGCAAGGCGGGCATGGAGCTATTGGTGGAGGAGCCAATATGTATCCAAGATTATTTGTCGATTTATACGAGGCATCATTGGCACGCGATTTTGAAAAGATAACTTTTCTCCGCGAAAAAGTAATGAAACTTTATAATACAATTTACAGTGTTGGCAAGACGAGTTCCCGTTTTACAAAAGGAATTAACTGTGCGCTTGCGGCAATGGGTATTTGTAATGATTACGTTGCTTTCCCGCTTCGAAGTTTTGAAGGAGAAGATAAGAAAAAAATAGCACAATATATTTTGGAATTTGATGGAATTATGAACTGATCATCCGTCAACTCTAAGTTTTAATATCTACCTTGTCGGTTCAAAACTAACAAAATTGATCTCAAATAAACTGAAATGAACGATCTGAAAATGTTTAAAATTCTCATTCTGATATTATTCCTGTCAAATACTGTTTTTGCAGGTAATCCTTTTAAAGGAGCAAATGCAATAACAAACTCTGAGTACATCTATCAGCCACAAGAAGTTTCGTTTCCTAGTTGTCATGCCTCAACCATCACTGAAACGTCTGAAGGATTGATTGCCGCTTGGTTCGGAGGAACGGAAGAAAGAGCCATTAATGTTTGTATCTATTGTTCATCAAACCTAAAAGGGAAATGGAGTAAACCTGTATTGGTTGCTGATGGTGTACAGGAAGGCAAAAGATATCCTTGCTGGAATCCTGTATTGTTCACAAAAGATAACGGCGAAATCATACTGTTTTATAAGGTAGGACCAAATCCGCAAAGTTGGTGGGGACTTTACAAAACATCGAAGGATAACGGGAGAACATGGTCCGTTGCAACCAAAATTCCTGAAAATCTACTGGGTCCGATTAAAAACAAACCGGTGAAATTGCCAAACGGGAAAATATTATATCCTACAAGTTTTGAGTCTGCTAAAGCATGGAATATCTACCTCGAAACTTCAGACCAAAATTTGAACGAATGGCAAAAAATAGCTATTGATAACAATCAATTAAATTCAATCCAGCCTACAATTTTAACCTATAAGAATGGTTTAATTCAATTACTTTGCAGGAGCAAGAATAAAAACATCAATGAATCACATTCTGAAGATGGTGGTCAGACATGGTCCGCGCTCACTCCGACACAATTGCCCAATAACAATTCAGGAATTGATGGTGTCACACTTGCCGATGGCAGACAAATACTTGTTTTCAATCCAATTATAATAGGAAGGAATGAATTAGCAGTCGCAGTATCTAAAGATGGCAACAAATGGAATGCTGCAGTATTGCTGGAAAACGACCCTGATTCCAATGCTGAATTTTCGTATCCGGCCGTAATTCAATCGAAAGATGGCTTAATCCATGTAACCTACACCTGGAACCGTAAATTAATTAAGCATGTAGTCATCGATCCTTCGATGCTGAAGACGAAACCCATGTCAAACGGCCAATGGCCTGATGAATAAGCATCTTTAAACATCAATTAGCCAGATTATGAAAGTCATACAACTTTTTTCAATTTTATTCCTGTTTACTGCCTTTAACATCATTGCACAGACAAGAAATGCCAGCAATGCTATTATAAGTGAAGAGATCATTTTCCCGCTCCAGAATGAACATACGCATGGGAGCAGCATTGTCCTTTTGCCGAATGGAGACCTGCTGGCAGCATGGTTTCAGGGCAGCGGAGAACGAACAGCTGATGATGTACGGATCATGGGAGCCAGATTGAAAAAAGGACTAAAAACATGGACTGCACCGTTTTTATTGGCTGATACCAAAGGAATACCCGATTGTAATCCAGTACTTTTTCTGAATCGAAAAGGTAAATTATTTCTTTTTTGGGTGGCCGTTGTTGCCAATAAATGGGAAGATGCCATTTTAAGGTTCAAAACTACAACCAATTATAATGGGAACGAAGCCCCTGTTTGGGAATGGCAGGATAATATCTTCTTAAAACCCGATGACAATTTTGCAAAAGAAGTGGAAAAAAGATTCAAAGAAATGCCAGAAAGTCAGGCAGGTTGGGCCGGATATGCTCCCCAATATGACAATATGATTAAAGAAGCAAGTAAGGATTTGCTGAAGAGAAGCCTTGGATGGATGACCCGGATCCACCCGATTTCGCTAGAAAGTGGTAGAATTCTTTTGCCACTTTACTCCGATGGCTTAAACTTTTCGATGGTTGCAATTTCAGATGACGAAGGAACAACCTGGAGACCAAGCCTACCAATAGTCGGTCGTGGCCCTATCCAGCCTGCTCTTGCCATTAAGAAAAACGGAGACATCGTTGCTTATATGCGCGACAGCGGAGATTCACCCACACGCGTACATAAAAGCACTTCAACTGATCACGGTGAATCGTGGAGTGTTTCACATAAGACGGAGATTCCCAATGAAGCCAGTGTAGAACTTTGTGTTTTGAAAGACGGCAAATGGGTTTTTATTGGAAATGATACTAATGACGGACGCTACCGGCTATCACTTTACATCTCGGATGACGAAGGTTCTACCTGGAAATGGAAGGAATTAATTGAATACGAGCCTGATCACAAAGGAAGTTTTTCCTATCCCTGTGTGATTCAGACCAATGATGGCCTTTTAAATATTTCTTATTCGTATTCTAAAGGTGAAAAAATGGAATCGATAAAACATGTAGTGATTGATCCAAAAAAGATAACACAGTAAATAACCAATTAATCCGGCATGACACATCCAATAGAAAAATTCTTATCGAAAATGTTTTGCATTATACTGTATTTCAAAACTATAATTAACCAATATTTGATTTTTCCTGCAACTTTTATGATACTGATGTCAATCCCAAATATTCTCAACGCACAGAAAACATGGTCTGAAAAACTTGGATTTCCCCAGGGAAAGAAAGTTTTACTTCTTCACATGGATGATGCAGGGATGTGCCCTGAAGCGAATGCCGCTGTAGAAAGTTACATCGAAAAGGGTTATTTGAGTTCTGCTGCAGTAATGATGCCATGTCCAAATGCTGAATCAATGATTGTCTGGACCAATAACCATCGTTCAGCAGATATCGGAATGCATCTTACATTAACAAGTGAATGGCAAAATTACCGGTGGGGCCCCCTTTCCAATCCTGCTAAAGTGCCTGGTTTAGTTGATCCTGATGGAAAATTCTACCACGAAGTTCCTAAAGTTGTTATGCATGCCTCGGCAAAGGAGGTGGAAACAGAAATCCGTGCGCAAATTGAAAAAGCCATCGCTTTAGGACACAGGCCAACCCATATTGATACCCACATGGGAACCTTATATGGATGTGCGGATTACGTAAAAGTGTTTCTAAAAGTAGCTGAAGATTATCACATCCCTGCCAATATTATTGATGTTTCTGATCCATTGGTAGCAGAACAGTTCAGAAAAGCTGGTTACCCCATTACCGATGAAGTAATCAAAAGCGTAGGGGAATACGGCTTACCCAAACTTGACAATTTCACAAGTGTTCCCGAAGGATCGACTTACGAAGAGAAACGCGCTAATTTCTTTAAACTGGTCAAATCCTTAAATGCCGGTTTAACCGAAATTATTTTCCACCCGGCAGCACTTAGCGATCATTTAAAAACGATCACAGGTACCTGGCAACAACGGGTATGGGAAGGTGAATTATTTGCTGACCCTGTAGTTCATCAATTCTTTAAAGATGAAGGCATTGTTATAACCAATTGGAAGGAGATTACGAAACGATTTGAGGGAAGAAAATAATGAATACCTCAAACCGGATCATTTCCATCGATGTATTCAGGGGATTGACGATTGCCGCAATGATCCTTGTGAATTACCCCGGATCATATGAAAATACCTATGCCTTTCTTTTACACGCACACTGGAACGGAATTGCCCCTGCTGATTTCATTTTCCCCTTTTTCATTTTTATAGTCGGTGTTTCGATTTCGCTATCGTTTACCAAACAGATGACAGCCGGAAAACCATGGAAAGAGATGGTGCAGAAAATCATCATCCGCGCACTTAAAATCTATGCGATTGGCTTCTTCATTCATTATTTGCCTAACTTTGATTTTAGCTTTTTTGATTTCTTCGGTGTATTACAACGGATTGCAATTGTTTATATGGTTTGTGCCCTGCTTTTTATATTCACTAACTGGAAATTACAAATTTATATCCTTGTTGGAATACTTTTGGTTTACTGGATCACAATGTCCTTCATCCCTACCAGTGATTTTGTTGCAGGAACGTTTGAACCCGGTTTGAATTTTGCCGCATGGTTCGACCGCCTGTTTTTTTCTGCTGAAATGCTTGGAAAACACGGATGGAATTCTGAAGGATTGTTTAGTACCTTTACGTCCATCGGAACCGGAATAACAGGAATGCTTGCAGGGCAGCTGATTATCAGACAAAAACTGAAGGAAGAAGAAAAAACGGTTATTTGGTTATTTACAGCCGGAACGTTATTTGTAATTGCCGGAGCACTTTGGGATTGGCAATTCCCTATCAATAAAAAGATATGGACGAGCTCTTTTGTCCTTTACACTTCGGGCTGGGCATCCATCGTTTTAGCGTTATCGCTTTGGCTGATTGATTTCATGGACTTTAAAAACAATACAATTGCCCGATTCGGTATTATCTTTGGCAGCAACGCAATCGCAATTTATGTGATGGCCGATGTTTTCGAAACTATTTACAAATACACACATATACATGATATTGTCTATTTTGGCTTGACAGATGTTGGTTTGACAGTGCAAAATGCCTCATTGATTTGGGCGCTAATCTCCGTGAGTTCCTGTTTCCTTGTCGCTTTTTTGTTGTATCGGAAGAAAATATTTATCAAACTTTAATTTAACCTTCTAATATGAAGACACCAATCATTATTGTTTCGATTTTAATATTTGGGTTGAGCTCTTGCAGACAAGCCCATCAATCAGATTGGAAATTTTCAGGAAAAGAAGGGGAGGTGAAAATCATCCAGCTCGATCCGACTCACGGCCACGCAGCTGCAGCTCAAAACGAGCAAATCAACCAGATAGATACAAATGTTTACGTTTATGCACCTGACAGGAATGAGTTGGAAGCCTATTTCGAACAGATAAAATCATTCAATTCGAGAGAAAAAAATCCAACCAGGTGGAACGAAGTAGTTTACATTGGAAAGGATTTTCTTGATAAAATGGTTCAGGAAAAGAGAGGAAATGTAGTCGTACTCGCCGGAAATAACCGGATTAAAATAGATTACATCGAGCAAGCTATTCAGGCAGGGATGAATGTGTTCTCCGATAAACCGATGGTGATCGATAAAGCTGGCTTCGAAAGGTTGAAAACTGCTTATGCAATGGCGGAACAAAAAGGAATCCTGATGTTTGATATGATGACGGAACGGTATAGTCTGTTGCACAATGTTCAGAAATCACTGATGATGGATTCCCTGTTTTTCGGTAAAATTCAAACTGGCACACCAGAACACCCTGCAATTTTTGAATCAAGCGTACACCATTATTACAGAGGTGGGAAAGGCAATCGTCCTTCCTGGTTTTTCGATGTTTCACAACAAGGTGAAGGCATTGTCGACGTAACCACCCATCTTATAGATCTGACTTTCTGGAAAACTTTTCCGGATGAGACCATTGACTATTTGAAGGATGTGAAAGTTTTGTCAGCAAAACACTGGCCGGTTAATATCACCAAGGGTGAGTTTTCAACCGCTACTTCGTTATCTGAAATACCAATCTCTTTGAAACCATTTCTGAAAGACACTGTCTTGGAAGTATTTGCGAATGGATCGATCAACTACCAGGTGAAAGGTATTAATATGGGTGTAAGCGTCGAGTGGCGTGCAGCAACGCCAAAAGACGGAAACGATCTTCGGTATGCTTCTGCGGAAGGGTCTAAAGCGATGTTGCTTATTAAGCAAGAATACGGACAGAAACGCCCGCAGCTTTATGCGCAAAAGGGTCCGGATTTATCGGAAAATGATTTTCAAACCAACCTTTCGCAGGCAGTTGCCCGCTTACAAAAGAACTATCCCGGAATCTCCTTATCAAAAGAGTCGGAATCTACCGAAATTGTCATACCTTCGGATTTGGAATTATCACACGATCCAACTTTCAAAGTATTTCTGGGTTACCTTGTGAAAAGGGACATGCCTAAATGGGAAATCCCGAATACTTTGACAAAATACTATATTACAACCACAGCTTTGGAAATGACGAAAGAAAAAAAGTAAATCTTCTAATCTTAAGATACCATGACAACCAGACGTGAATGTATCAAAAAAACAATTGCAGGATCAGGAATGCTTTCAATCGGAGGCATCCTGCCGGGATTCAGCGCCAATAGTTATAACCGGATAGTCGGGTCAAACGAACGGATCAGGCTTTCCGTCATTGGCGTAAACTCCCGAGGTTTTGCCCTTTCACAAAATTTCTCCAAACTCGAAGCTTGTGAAGTAATTCATATATGCGATGTAGATTCAAGGGCCATTGAGAAATGCACAGCAAATATTGAAAAAATAACCGGGCACAAACCAACCGGATTTAAGGACTTCCGAAATTCGCTTGAAAACAAGGATGTTGATGCCGTAGCTATTGCAACGCCCGATCACTGGCACGCACCGGCAGCCATGCTGGCAATGAAATCAGGCAAACACGTTTACCTTGAAAAACCCTGCAGTTATGCTCCGGCAGAAGGCGAAATGCTCGTTCAAGGAGCTACCAAATACAAAAGCGTAATCCAGATGGGCAACCAGCGCAGATCGTGGCCCAATGTAGCTCAAGCAATTAAAGAACTTAAAGAAGGAGTAATTGGCCGGGTTTACTTCGCAAAAGGCTGGTATGCAAATAACCGTGCCTCTATCGGTATTGGTAAAGAGGCACCTGTTCCTGATTGGCTCGACTGGGATTTGTGGCAGGGTCCGGCAAAGCGTAAAGCATTTAAAGATAACTACGTTCACTATAACTGGCATTGGTTTTGGCACTGGGGAACCGGCGAAGCGCTTAATAATGGCACCCACATGGCCGACCTGATGCGCTGGGGTTTAGGCGTGGGCTTTCCCACAAAAGTGAACTCTGCAGGAGGACGATATCGTTTTAAGGACGATTGGGAAACCCCCGACACACAGGTGATCAGCATGGAATTTGACAACAATACAGCCCTGGCCTGGGAAGGACGAAGTTGCAATCCTCATAACATAGAAGGAACGAGTGTAGGTGTTGTTTTCTATGGCGAAAAAGGAACAATGGTTATGCAGGGCGGTAACGATTACACAATCGTCGGCTTAGACAACAAAGTGATTAAAAATGTGAAAAGCGATGTTGAAATTGATTCCTCGAACCTTATGAATCCGGGAGAAAAGCTTGATGCGTTGCATCTTCAGAACTTTTTTGACGGGATCACAAAAGGAGATGAATTACATTCAGGAATTGACGGTGGCCACAAAAGCACCCTATTGATGCAACTGGGAAATATATCTCAACGTACAGGACGCACCTTGAACATTGATTCAAAGAACGGACATATCTTGAACGACCCAGAGGCCGTGAAACTCTGGACACGTGAATACGAGAAGGGCTGGGAGATGACGCTTTAATTAAAATTCTAATATGCTGCCATTAAGTGATTTATTAAAGCTAAAGCGCTGGAATACGCCCACAATCTACAATGGATGGGAACAGATTACAAAGCGATCCAGAACTACCGGATTTAATCTCGAGGAGACGAAAGATTTTATGCCGGAATTCGGGCCAATGATTGGATATGCCGTAACCGTAAAAATTAAACCTTCTGAACCAGCCACCAACCTTAATGCATGGGCTGAGTACCGGAGTTACATTGAATCATTACCCTGGCCAAAAATTATTGTGATGCAGGATATGGATAAACCAAACACAATTGGCTCTTTCTGGGGCGAAGTTAGTGCGAATACCCACAAAACACTTGGATGCGTTGGCGTTATTGTTGATGGGGCCATCAGGGATCTCGACGAAATGAAAAGTGCCGGTTTTAAGGCATTGGCACGTCGTTTATGTGTGGGACATGCTTATGCAGCACCAATAAGCTGGGGCGAGCCAGTTGAAGTTTTCGGTACGACAGTAAATTCAGGCGACTTAATTCATGCCGACAAACATGGTTTCTTAACCATTCCTGAAGAAGATCAACCTCACATCCTTGAGGCTTCTCTCTTTATGGACAATAACGAATGCAATACGGTCATCGAGGCTGCACTGGCCTATGACCGTGTTGAGGAGCAAATCAAAATAGCTGAAAACATGAATGAATCTGCAAGAGCATTCAGCAAAGCAGCGGTCGTTGCTTTAGGTAAGGAAGGAGAATGGAAATAATGACAGGACAAATATTCCGGGACACATTGCGCACAGGGAAAACAGTTTATGGAACGTTGATAACATCATCATCTCCGAAAATGTTTGATTTAACGATCAATCTTGGTCTCGACTTCGTTTTTCTATGCGATGAACACGTTGCATACAATCCCGAAACATTGAGCTGGATGTGCAGGGCTTACAAAGCTGCAGGGATCAATCCCGTGGTTCGTATTTTGGAGCCCGATCCGTTTCTGGCAACCCGGGCTTTGGATGCCGGCGCAGGAGCCATCCTTGTTCCGTATGTTGAAAATATTGAGGATGTTTACAATCTTGTAGGCGCCGTAAAATATCGTCCGCTAAAGGGGAAAAAGCTGAAAAAAATTCTTTACGGCGAAGAAAAACCATCAGCAGAACTTGAAGCCTATTTGAAAAACCACAATAAAAATCACTCGCTCCTTTTGAACATCGAAAGCCCGACTGGTGTGCAGAATATGGAACAGTTTTTTTCAGTTCAATCGGTTGATGGATCAGGCATTGATGGTATCGTTATTGGGCCGCATGATCTTTCCACCTCCTACGAAATGCCTGAAAAATACCGCAGTCAGGCGTTCCTTGACCTAAGTTGTGGAATCATCAAAAAAGCCAGGGATTTTGGTGTTGCTGCCGGCGGTCACAACGGTTCGAGAGGCAGTCTTGACCTTCAGCTGAACTGGGCCAAAGCAGGCGCGACTATTATTCTTCACAGTTCAGATATGTTTCTTTTTGCAGATAAATTGCAGGATGACCTTAATCGGCTACGTGAAGTGAAAGGAGAAAGAATAAACACCAATCGATCAGGTGATAGCATATAAAACCAATAACTGATATCTATGAAAACGAGAAGATCATTTATTAAAAAAATTGGGACAGGAGCCGCTCTGTCAGTCTTAGCCGTATCGTCTGCTGAGGCAATCTCTGCTGCCCAACTATTTACGAATAATTCCTCACCGGATAAACCGATTCGGATTGGGATTATCGGTGCTGAAAATTCGCATACCATCGGTTATGGAAAGCTCTTCAATATCGATAAAAAGTTCCCCGGAGTAGAAGTGAAATATGTTTGGGGAGAAACAGAAGAATTTGCCAGGGCAGCGATGGAAAAAGGTCAGATTCCCAATATGGTCAAAGACCCGCTCGAAATGCTGGGCAAGATCGATGCCTTAATTGTCGATCACCGTCATGCCAAATTTCACCTGAAGGCAGCGGAACCCTTCGTTAAGGCCGGGATTCCGACCTTTATCGATAAACCTTTTTGCTACAGGGTTTCAGAAGGAAAGGAATTTCTCGAAATGGCCCGCAGGGTTGGAACGCCCGTTTCATCCTATAGTTCCGAAGCCCATAAAGACGGAACTTTTGATGTCAAAAAACAGGTTGAAACGATGGATGCCATCAGCCATGTGACGATCAGCGGACCTGCAGATCTTGAGTCGCCATATGGCGGAGTTTTCTTTTACGGCATTCATATGGTTCAACCACTTATGTATATTTTCGGAGATGACATCCGAAGAGTCCGGGTTACCCGAAGCGGAAAAAACACTACTGCTACCCTCGTTTTCGGAAACGAAATGTTGGCAACGCTCATCTTTAAAACGCTTTCGTATGGATGGCGGACTTTTGCTGAAACCAAAGAAGGGACTGTTGAACTGAAATCGCGCATCGCGGACAGTGATCCCGGGAAAAACTATACCGACATGGTCGAGATGTTCAGGACGGGCAAAGAACCACTTGCACATGAAAGCATCCTGAAATGCATTGCCGTTCTTGAGGCGCTTGAAAGGTCCGGGACCAATGAGAATTGGGAAGAGGTAAAAATGTAAACTCAAAAACGTGAGTATGAAGTACTCTTTAGAACATCTTTTTCAAAAACTAATCGTTTTTATTTTGACGCTAACCGTAAATGCATCATTTGCCCAGACAAGAATAGAAGGGTTGCTATACCTTGATAATAAACCTGTTTCCGTTGAGATAAAGGACGGTAAGATTGTTAGCATTCAGCCAATTGACAAATTATCCGATGAGAGCCATCCCCTTTTCATTGCGCCAGGCTTGATCGACAACCAGGTTAACGGCTTTGCTGGTGTTTCGTTCTGCTTTGGCGGAGGCGAATTAAAAAAGGAAGGCATCCTGAAGGCAACCCGCGAATTATGGAAAAAAGGTGTAACCACCTACTTACCGACCCTTACAACTAATAGTAAAGAAGTACTGCTTCGGAATTTTACACTTCTTGCCAATACAAAAAATGATCAAGCACTTCATGGTTCCATTCCCGGATATCACCTTGAAGGTCCATACGTTTCACCTGAAGACGGCTATCGTGGAGCCCATCCGCTGAAGTATGTTCACAAGCCTGATTGGCTGGAATTCATGGAGTTTTACGAAGCTTCGGGCCGGAACATCCTGACAATCACGATAGCGCCTGAACTTGAAGGGGCAATGGATTTCATCCGAAAATGCACAGCAATGGGTATCACGGTTGCAATTGGCCATCACAATGCGTCAAAAGTCATTGTTGACGAAGCAGTTGCAAACGGCGCCAAAATTTCCACCCACCTGGGGAACGGTTGTGCCAATATGATCAACCGGCACAACAATCCGCTTTGGCCTCAATTGGCCAATAATCAATTGATAGCCAGCATTATCTGCGATGGTTTCCACCTGCGCGATGAAGAGATCTCCGTATTTTATAAAGTAAAAGGTCCAGAAAAAACAATTATCACTTCTGACGTTACAGGTTTTGCCGGATTACCTCCGGGCAATTATAAAAACGAAGAGGGTGAAACAATCGAATTGACAAAAGAAGGAATGCTCCGCTATCCGGCACAAAATGTACTCTATGGCTCAGCATCACCCATCACAAGAGGTGTGACACATATCATGAAGGTGACCGGTTGTTCTTTAGGTGAAGCCATTCAAATGGCCAGTACAAACCCTGCCAAACTTTACGGGTTAACCGATCGTGGCAGTATAGAACCAGGAAAACGTGCCGACCTGATTCTGTTTGAATTAGGAGATTCTGAATTAACAATCAGAAAAACCTGGGTTGCCGGAAATTTAGTTTATGACAGTTCAAAATGAAATATTACTAAAATGAATGCAGTAAAAGAATCCATCGGCAATTACCGATACCGAATTCTTGCACTGGTCTTTATGGCCACAACGATCAACTACTTTGACCGGAGTATTGTCGGCGTAATGGCTCCAACGTTGCAAAAACTATTCGACTGGTCGAATAAGGACTATGCCGCAATTATGGTTTCCTTTAAAATTGCCTATGGGATAGGGTTATTGTTCATGGGCAGTATCATAGACAAACTCGGAACGAAGATCGGATATACAATTTCGATCGTAATCTGGAGCATTTTCGGAATGTTGCATGCTGCCATCCGGCCGGCTTTTAGTTTAATTGGATTTGTGGTCGCACGCTTTGGGCTCGGAATTGGGGAGTCAGGGAATTTTCCGGCTGCAATAAAAACAGTTGCCGAATGGTTCCCCAAAAAGGACCGGGCTTTTGCAACAGGAATCTTTGATGCATCTACAAGTGTCGGAGCCATCTTAGCCCCGTTCGTTGTCGGAGCAATCGTTTCTGTCGAAGGAGACAACTGGCAAATACCCTTTCTTTTCACAGGATTACTTAGTGCACTCTGGGTATTACTCTGGCTGAAAACTTATCAGAAACCCGAAGTACATCCGAAACTATCAAAGGCAGAGTTGGCATATATTAACAGCGATTCCGATGAAGAGACATCCGAAAAAATCCCCTGGATCAAATTGCTGCCAAAGCGGGAGACCTGGGCATTCTCATTAACAACAATAACCGATGGCGTCTGGTGGTTTTACCTTTTCTGGGGTGCAAAATTTCTTGCCGAGCAGTTTGGGGTAGACATTAAGAACATCGGACTTCCATTCCTGATCATTTTTGTAATGGCGGATGCAGGAAGTCTAATCGGTGGACACACTTCCGGTGCACTCATAAAAAAAGGGTGGTCAATCAATAAAGCCCGGAAAATAACCATGTTGGTATGTGCAATCATAATATTACCCGTATCCTTTGTTCCGGTAATTGCCAGTAAATGGCTCGCCGTCTTTTTAATCGGACTTGGCGCGGCGGGACATCAGTCATGGTCGATTAACAGCTATACGCTGGTTCCCGATGTCTTCCCTAAAAAGGCAATCGCCTCTGTGATAGGTATCGGAAAAATGATTGGGGTAGCAGTCGCGATAATTGCAGATATTGCATTGGGCGCAGTCCTGGATACCGCTAATAACTCGGGCTATTTCTGGGCATTTGTAATCGCGGGTTCATCTTACCTGGTTATCCTCGTTTTTGTCCATTTGCTGATGCCAAAGATGACTCCCCTGGATGATAAGTTGAATTACATACTCATTAAACCAATCACTTAACGACAATATAAGATGGAAATAGTATTATCAAAAACCAAACAATTGCTTGGATTAAAGGCCGCCAACAGAGGTGCCGAACTCATTCGCAAGGCAATTCGCCACAACGGCAAAGCAAATATCATCGTTGCGACGGGAGCATCCCAGTTCGAAATGTTGAATGAGCTTGTAAAGGAGGATGTCGACTGGTCGGTGGTCACCGTTTTTCATCTCGATGAATACATCGGAATCTCCGAAAATCACCCTGCGTCTTTCCGCAAATATCTCAAGGAAAGGTTTGTGGATCTTATTTCACTAAAGGAGTTTAACTATGTAAATGGTGAAACAGATCCTTACGGCGAATGCGTCCGGCTGGGAAAATTAATCAGCAACCATCCCATTGATGTCGCTTTTATAGGAATTGGCGAGAATGGTCACCTTGCATTTAACGATCCACCGGCAGATTTCGAAACAGAAGAGCCTTATCTTGTTGTAAAATTGAACGACGCTTGCCGCCGTCAGCAACTGGGTGAAGGCTGGTTTCCCACGTTTAACGATGTTCCCGAAAAAGCGATTAGTATGTCTATCAGGCAAATCATGAAATCAAAAGCCATTATCTGCACGGTTCCTGACGAACGAAAGGCAACTGCAGTTCACGATACCATACTGAATGAAATTTCTCCGGAATGTCCGGCAACCATTTTGCGAACACATGCTAATGCTGTTTTACTTTTAGATCTTGCTGCTGCATCATTGGTCCGGGATAAGATCTGAAAATATTAAATATCTGAAATTTATGAGATTACTTCCTTCAAGATCGGCAATCATTGGAGTTTTCATTTTGTTGATGGCATTTTGTTTTTCCGCCAGTGCTCAAAAATCGAACCTCGAGGCTGTTGATCCATATATCGGCGGAGTGGGTTTCCTGCTTCACCCTACCCGACCCAATGTACAATTGCCGAACCAGATGATCCGGATGCACCCGTTACGTGCAGATTATCTTGATGATCAGATTAGCTTTTTCCCGCTTACGATGATCTCGCACCGCAAAGGTGAACTCTTTGGAATTTTGCCGGGAACTGGTAAAAAGGAAGACGGAACATGGAAAGAGCGGCAAACATACGATCATGATCTTGAAATAGTCAGGCCCTATTACTTTTCTACTTACCTGATCGACGAAGATATCAAGGTGGAATTTGCGCCTGGGAATAAGATCGGTTTCTTTCGGTTTACCTTTCCGGAAAAGAGTGATAAAACCTTGAGGCTTCAGATCAACCAGGAAGGTCATTGGGATGTACTTTCGAAGAATTCACTCTCGGGTGAAGAACAGTTCTTTGGGATGAAGGCGTTTGTATACGGTGAGTTCAATCAGGAGTGTAAAGCCTTGTTGAAAGACGAAAACAAGCCTGTTAAAAAATCAGATAAAACGCGGCAGGAGCCAGTTGCATGGCTTGAATTCTCAAAAACTCAGGATAAGCTGGTTGAATTCAAATATGCGATTTCGTTTATCAGCGTCGAACAAGCGAAAGTGAACCTTCAAAAGGAGGTTACGGACTGGAATTTCGGATCCCTCAAAACCAAAGGTGAGCAGGTCTGGACAAAAACGCTTGACCAGATCCAGGTGAAGGGAGGTACCGATGCCCGGCGCCGGACTTTCTATACTTCTCTGTACCGGACATACGAACGGATGGTAAACATCAACGAATATGGCAGTTATTATAGTGCCTACGATCACAAGGTGCACAAAACAGATCGTGATTTCTATGTTGACGATTGGGTATGGGATACCTACCTTGCCAATCATCCGTTGCGTATGATTCTTCAGCCTGAAAAGGAAGCCGATATGTTGCAGTCGTACACCACGATGTACGAGCAGGGAGGCTGGATGCCGCAATTTCCGCTCCTTTACCAGGACGATCCGGCTATGAACGGCTTTCACTCCACAATCGTTTTTCTGGATGCCTGGAGAAAAGGAATCCGGGGTTTCGATGTCGGGAAAGCCTATGAAGGAATCCGGAAAAATGGCACCGATGCCACGATGCTTCCATGGCGCAACGGCTCTAAATGCATACTCGATACCTTCTATCGTGAAAAAGGGTATTACCCTGCCTTAATGTCGGGTGAAACAGAAACGGTTAAAGAGGTTCATGATTTTGAGAAGCGGCAGAGCGTAGCGATTACGTTGGGGCACAGTTACGATGATTGGGCGCTTTCGGAAATGGCCAAGGAATTGGGGCACAAGGATGATCAGGATTATTTTCACAAGCAGTCCACCAACTACCGCAATTTATACCGTCCGGATAAAAAGCTCATGTGGCCCAAAAATGCGAATGGGGATTGGATTGAGATCGACCCTAAATTTGATGGTGGTCCGGGTGGCCGCGATTATTACGACGAGAACAACGGATATACTTACCAATGGCAGGTTCAGGAAGATATTCATGGTTTGATCAAACTGATGGGTGGCCGTGAGAACTTCACTGCCAACCTCGATCAGCTTTTCCGCGAAGACCTTGGCCGGACAAAATTTCAGTTCTGGGCGAAATTTGCCGATGCCACCGGGTTGGTAGGCCAATATTCGATGGGCAACGAACCCAGTTTTCATATTCCATATTTGTACAACTATTCTGGTGAACCCTGGAAAACTCAAAAGCGGATACGGTTTCTGCTCGATGTATGGTTTCAGGACAACATATTTGGTATTCCGGGGGATGAAGATGGCGGCGGAATGACGGCATTCGTAGTGCTCTCTTCAATGGGTTTTTATCCTGTCACACCAGGGCTTCCCATCTACAACATTGGCAGTCCGGTATTTGAGGAAGTAAGCATCCAACTGAATAATGGCAAGACGTTTAAAATCATCGCTAAGAATTGTTCAAAGGTGAATAAATACATTCAGTCTGCCCAGCTGAACGGCAAACCGTTAGATCGGCCATGGTTTACGCACACCGATCTGTTAAACGGAGCGACCCTTCAACTCGAAATGGGTCCTTATCCCAATAAGAAATGGGGTGCATCGACAGATGCAGCACCTCCTTCTGGTATTGATTAGAAACTTGATCTGAAGAGAAAAGAGAGCTAACTTGCCTTGCTAATCAGGTAATCAATTTTGTTATTGAAGTAATTGACACATTCTACACTTGTAGATGATTGCCCGAAATTTACATAAGGAGTACATGCTTCATTGCTTAACTTCAATTACAAATTGAACCTCACCATCCGATGTTCTGTCTCTGAACAGACAATATTGAAACTACCCGTCCGTTTTGTTGGATATCGGATGAAAATCTCATCATAAATATTGAGACCTTAACCGTTAGTGCAGCGAGGCCTTCGTCATTAACGTAGCGAGGCCTTCGTCATCAGCGCAGCAAGGCATTCATCGTCAACGCAGCGAAGCCTTCGTCGTCATAGCACCGAGGCGTGAAGAGACAGTTCACCGAGGCGTGAAGTGTCTGTTCACCGAGGCGTAAAGAGACAGTTCACCAAGGCGTGAAGTGATCGTATACCGTGGCATTCACGTTGATCGCATCCTATCACAGTAAGTTATTGTGAAAAGCGTATTGAGTTATATGAAGGTAAAGGCGGTCACATTGACCTATTTCAGGTTTTAATTATCGCAGACCTTGTCATAGAATCCAATTTCCATTTACCAGAATGAAACTTCAATGAGCCATTTTTATTGACTATCTTTACTACCTCGTTAAGGTTTAAAAATTCTCAATATGATTGATTACAGAAATATTATCACAATTCAGGCAGGGAAAAGAGGTGGAAAACCATGTATAAAAGAAATGAGAATCACTGTTTATGATATTCTCTCATGGCTTGCTATGGGAATGTCTACGGGTGAAATCCTAAAAGAATATCCTGAATTACAGCTTGAAGATATTTATGCAGCTTTAAGTTTCGCTGCGGATAGAGAACGCATCATTTATCAGGTAGCAGATTGAAGCTTTAGGCTAAATATGGAGGGAACATTCATTCCACTGACCCCAGGAAATATCAACCATAAAAAAACACGAATAAAACATGTACCTATTTTTTGACACCGAAACAACGGGATTACCTAAAAACTACAAAGCACCTGCCTCGGATCTGAACAACTGGCCACGACTGGTTCAGTTAGCTTATCATCTATATGACAATGACGGGAATAAAATTTCGGAAGGCGACCATATCATCAAACCGGTGGGATTTACCATTCCGATTGAAGCATCACGGATTCACGGGATATCGAATGAAAGGGCAAACCTCGAAGGAACATCACTTCTGACTGTTTTACAGGCCTTTCAATCGTTAATCGATCAGGTAGACTATCTTGTTGCGCATAATATGAGTTTCGACGAAAAAATTGTGGGTGCTGAATTTTTAAGGAATAAGATGCAGGATAGTCTGGCATCAAAAAGAAAGATTTGCACAATGCAAAGCACCACAAATTTCTGCGCAATTCAAGGGCCATATGGCTACAAATGGCCAAAACTTTCGGAGTTGCATTACAAACTTTTCAGGACTGGCTTCGAAGAGGCGCACAATGCATCGGTGGATATCAACGCAACTGCACGATGTTTTTGGGAGTTAAAACGACTTGGTAAAATTTGAAAAACAGCCGTGTGAATGTCCATACACTGAACAATCACACGGCGCTAACTTTCATCGTTGACTTGATTTAAAGTGCATAGCTGATCTTGTATTTACCACTTTTAAAGGCAGCTATCGATAGCTTCTCTCCAGTCATGTCAAATTCTTTTCCGTTTATAAGGTATTTTTTCACACCTGTAGGAATATCAACACCAGCTTCAATTCCAACCGGGATTTCGACATTCAGTTCCATTACGTTTTCCTTTAATTCCCAGTTGACGACAAGCTTCCCGTAAGGCGTTTCCTTAAATGTCTTGGCCCATGTAATTCCTTTCGGAACCTGGGGTTGAATGAAAACCGTGCGATAAGCCGGAACATTATCGGCCGAACGAATGCCTCCCATTGCCTGGTAAAACCACGAACCGATGCCGTTGTAGCAATTATGAATCCGGCTCCGGTCCCCATTCCAATGTTCCCAGGTAGTCGTGGCCCCATTTTCGATCATATACAAATAGCCAGGGTAATCTCTCTTTTTCAGCATCGAATACATCAGGTCTGCAGACTGAGTTTTAACTGCCCACTCTGTAAGAACAGGAATCCCTACAAGTCCGGTGGCCAAATGGCCGCCGCGGTTCTTTTCAGTTTCGTTTATCAAACTTTGGGTAACTGCTGCGGTCAGTTCTTCGGGAACAACTCCTGCCAACATCGGGTAAGCAAGATCGATCTGCGTGGCTGTGGCATAGGTGTTTTTGGAGGAATCGAAATAGCTTTTGTGGATCTGTTTCTGAAGCAACTCTTTTTTCTGTGAATACATTCCGGCATCGGTAGTTTTTCCCAGGACCGTGGCTATTTTCTGCATGTCATCGTAACAAACTGAAACAAAACAATTGGTGACCAAACCGATCGAAACTTCAGCCTTTTGATCGATTCCAGTTGGAGTAGCCCAATCGCCCAGGAACCATCCCCGGTAGTCGGTATCGGGCCATGGTTTCAGTAAACCATCAACCGTATATTTATCCACATATCCCAGCCATTTTTGCATAACCGGATAATATTTCTCAAGGACTGCCACGTCACCAAAGTTCAGATAGGTTTTCCACGAAGCTGTGATGATAAAGCCACACCAATAAGGTCCACCTCCTGCCTTATAAGGATTGGGTGCTGTGTGTGGCATCCCGCCGTCATCGCGGACACAGTCGGCCCATGCCTGTAACCAATTAGCGTATAAAGGATTCAGGTTGAACATCGTTTGTGCCGTTTCTGTAGATGCATTCCCGTCGCCGCCGTAACCCAGGCGTTCGATCGTCGGACAATCGACCAGATCGCCACCTATACTGAGGCATTGCAGCGTATAAAAAATCATATCATGGATCTTATTCATTTCCGGATCGGAACACTGAAACCCTGAAGCGAGTTCAAAGCCAGTATGAACCAGGTAAGCTTTAATTGATTCTGGAGAAGGGGCTTCTGTCAGTTTCGAAATCCGGATATACCTGAATCCGTGATAATTGAATTTGTTTTTGAAGACCTCCGTCCCTTCGCCTGAAGCGATGTAACGGTCGGTTTGCTTTTGATCGGCGAATTTCCCTTTATCATCCAGGTGATCGGAATACTCCAGTACGATTTCCTGCGACTTTTGCAGTTTTGCAAAATTAATTTCGATCCAGCCGGTAAGGGTTTTCCCCATGTCGATTAGGAATGTATCTTTTGACAGTGATCGTATTTCAACAGGCTTTATCGTTTCTGCAATCCGGTTCAGCTCCACCATTTGAGGACTGACTTCATAGTCTGGAACCGAAATTACCGAAACAGGGCTCCAGCTTTTATCCGTCATTCCTTCTGAAGTTAAATCGCTTTTTGCCAACGTGCCATCCTCGATTTCACCGCCAAACTGGTGAGGTTGCCAGGTGCCCTGACGCGTATAACTACTCTTTCGTCCAACCCAGGATGCATCGGTCGTAAGAATAGTCTCCCTCTTATTTTCAGATAACTTTTCCAACTGGGCTTTTACCAAAGGACCATTGTTAACGACTCCAGGCAAACCTTGGGTATACCAGCCACTTGCCAGCCATAAGACAAGGTCATTTTGTCCCTTCTTCACGAGCTTCGAAATATCGTAAGTGATTGCCCAAGAACGCTTGTCGAACTGTGAAACGGCAGGGGAAAGAACCCCGTCACCCATTTTTTGTCCATTCAGATATACTTCGTGGTAACCCAGCGAATTTACATACAAAAGCAATTTCCCATTCGTATCCTTTACATCGAATGATTTTTTCAACTGCGGGCATTCGTTGTAACCGGCTTCTGTCGGGAACCCGATGTAGGATGCATGCCAGTCATCCTTGTTTAATAACCCAATGCTGAAATTAGCAACCGGACTCCATGCCGAAACATTCCCTGCTTCATCCCATATCCGAACTTTCCAGTATGCAGCTAATCCTGAACCGAGCACTTTCCCCTTGTAAGGAACCAGAATACTGGCTGAAGATTCAGACTTTCCGGATTCCCATAGATCAGCCTGATCCTTGTCAAGCAGTGAAGGATCGCTTGCAACCATCACCTGGAATGCCTTTTGTTCAGTCCCGTTTTTTTCACTCAAGGTTTTCCAGCTGAAGCGAGGCACCTTCTTATCAATTCCCAAAGGATTTTGCAGGTTTTCACATTTCAGATCAAAAATTTTGAGGTCATCCTCTGCAGCACATCCTGAAACGAAGAAAACAAAAGCAATACAAGCAATTACAAGTGATGACTTCATGTTATTTTTAGATTTAGTTAATCTTCCTTTTCCTCTTTTCCGCTGAATTTCCTCGGATACATCTCCTTGCCTTTCATTGCAAACCAGATGATCCGGTTAAACAGATCGTCATCTCCCTGATCGATATGGTCAAATTGTGGCTCCATACTTTTACGGGCATAGTAGAGTGCAGACCCTTTTAGTTGAGCAAGACTCTTATTCATTTCATTAAGGGGGATTTCATTGGGAACTGAATTGAAGGGGGTAAAATCGGGAGTAGAAGAAAAACAGTTAAACATCGGCATGGCCGTTGCATCGCTGATGTTCATAGGCGGGATTCCCAGTATCTGTTCGATGGTTCGTAACAAGGATACCTGGTTATAATTCGTCTTTACAGTTTGCTTTAGTCTCGAATAAGGACTTACAACTGCGCCGACAGTCCGGTAGGCTGAAACATGATCCCATCCATCCTGTGAATCGTCTTCGGTAATGAAAATTGCCGTGTTTTTCCAGAAACGGCTTTTTGAAATGGCTTCAATGATCTGACCTAGTGCAAGATCATTATCAGCAACAAAGGCACGGGGCGTCGGAAGTCCCGGACGGGTTCCAGTAGTATGATCATTCGAAAGTGCCATCACGATTAGTTCCGGTAACTGGTCACCTTCCATTTTATCATAGGTATTTAGCTCATCGATAAATGCTTTTGCCCTAAGCACATCCGGAATCGCATGATTATCTGAGCTGGGAAAGTTCTGACTAAGAATTTTTTCAACGGGCTTGATCGTCGTCAGGTTTTTAAAATCGAACTTATCCCCTTTTAGGAAACCTTCATAGATGGACGTCCAGTTCAATTTTTTATCGAATTCAACATCACAAGCTTCCCCGTAGATACGAACACTTTTCCCTGCTCTCATCGCATTGTCCCAGATAAAACCCGTAGGTGCATATACAAGCGCATCAGTCTGAACATGAGGATAACTCCTGATCCATGCCCGGACATTCTTCTCCACATAATCAGTAACCATACCCATATCAGTCCATTGATGCCCTTCCGCAGAGCATTTACCCGAGGCATAATAATTATCGAGTAATTGAAATTCATTGACAATTTTATGGGTGTTAGGTGTGACTTTCTTTCCAAAAGTACACAAGGTCGAATCTCCGTCTCCGGCGGTTACATCACCAAGTACCTGATCATAGGTCCTGTTTTCTTTGATGATATAAACTACGTGTTTAAATACTGATGGTTCTCCAATCCGGAGAGGAACAGGAGAAGGCACTACATTTTTCCTTGGTAGCTTCTCGGTGAGTGCCAACCGGAAAAGCTGATTGCTCTTTTCAACCTTTGAAGTATATTGCTGTAGGATTGATTTTTGTGGCACAGGGATTACCGAAACCGATGCCATCAGCTTATGAGAGTTATAATTCGCCTTTCCTGTTTTTTCTGAAATAGTAGCAATCCTGGATCCTTCAGCTTCAATATTCGCTACAAACAAAAGGGAATCCCGATATATAGCGACTCCTCCAGGATATGCACCCGTTGGTATAAATCCAGTGACTTTACTCGTATTTTCAGCAGAGGAAGCCGAGGATAGTTTACCAAGCCTGACAACAGCCAGTGCATTATCCATGCCGTTTGCGACATAGAGCATATTACCATTTCCGCTAATAGCCAATCCGTTGGGAGAATCTCCGAAATAATCATTTTTATCGGGTGATAACCTTACAGATATCTGCTCACTCACCTCATCTGTGCCGGTATTGATCACAGAAACCATATCGCTATTTGCATTGGCTACATAAATGAATTTCTGGTCCTTACCAGCAATTAAGTCGTTGGGATGTAGTCCGACCTTAATCTCTTTTAAAGATTTGCCCGTTACTGGATCCAAAACGAGAACAGTACCTTCACGTGTTGCCCCGGTCAAAGAATCAACTTTGGCCAATCCCCATGGAACGCCTGCCACATTGACATCACCTTTATCAGGTACCGATCCTGCCCAGTTAGTGATATACAGCTTCCCGTTCGCTGCCGCAATACCAAAAGGTGCAACACCAGCCGGTGAGGACCAAATTGTTTTTCCAGAATTAATATCCAGCTTTTCGACGGTATTGTTGCCGTTCAGTACAACATACAGTACCGGTAAACCCGATTCTGCGGTCACGAGCACTTCATTTGGCAAGGCCGTTTGAGCAGGTTTAACAGTTTCATACGAAAAGGTTTTTAAAACACTGATTTTCTTTTCGTTCCAGGAAGCCTGAACGACAAGCGATTTGGTTTTCCCAAATGCACTCCAGTAAAGTTCGTACCCATCCGCTGTTTTACGCCACGAGATACCGGAATAGGTATTCATTAAACCATCTTTGGTAAATTGACTTTTCAGCGTAAAACGGGTGACCAATTTTTTTGTAAGCGGATCGATAATGACAATAGAATAGCGCCCTTCAACAGCAATCCATTTTCCATCAGGAGAAAGTGCACAATCAAGCGCATGGTTCTCATCTTCTTTATCCCCAAAATAGATCTGTTCACCTGCAGGATCAATCCAGCGATTAAAAGGCATTAAAACAGGCAATTGATTTCCGGCAAGGGTATTACTCTCATAGGAAGTAAGATATTTTTTCTGCTCTTGTTTGATCTTATTCGACTGCGAGAAAGCAGATTCGGCAGCAAAAAGAGCGAAGACCATTAGAAATAGAAACAGCTTATTTTTCATTTTATAAGGGATAACAAATTAATTTTTTAAATACTGACTTTTGGTTTGTGTCCCGTTAGATTCGGGATGATAACAAAAATAACATTCCTGCACTATTTTAGTTCTCGGCCACTTTCGCAGCAATCATCATCAGCACCGCTTTATCACTCCACTCCTGACAATGACCGGCCATTGGTGTAAAAGAGATCTTTGCATCCGACTTCGGATTTTCGGTTTTATCAAGGTACATTTTCAAAAACCTTGTTGCAACATTCGAAAACAGACCATCCATATCGCCGGTCCAAATCCAGATCTTTCCCTGTAGTTTTGGTCCAAGGGTTGTCCAGTTTTTTTCCAGGACTTTCTTCAGATCATATTTCTCCCATTGTGCAGCAATAGTGTGATCAATCTTTCCGGTAACAGGATCGAACATCAGCGAAGGCAAACCATCCTTTCCTTTAGGGCCGAATACCGCATTGTAAGCACCGAACTGGCCTCCTGAAATCAGATAATTACCGGTCTCTCCCAACACATTTTCCTCCTCGATGCACTCTTTCATGGTCCATTTCATATCTCCGTAGATGGTCCGCGATTCGGGTTGCAGGTACCCATAGCGGCTGTAAAAGGCAGATTCGTCATGATAGATATCGATCAGACCATAGTGCTCAAATTCAACCGGATCAGGACTGTACGACCATGTTCTGTTGAAAAAATCAGGGTAAAAAATCTGCAAACCCAGCGCTACCCAACCTCCGGTTGATGCTCCGGCAAGGAATCGCATTCCAGAATCCTTTTTATAATGAACAAGTTTTTCAATTTCAGGGATCAGTTCTTCAGTCAATGCCTTACCGCATGGACCGTTGTTCTCGGAGTCCACCTGATACGTATCGCCGTAAGGTCCCTGCGAATCCAGAAAAACATAGACAATCTGGGGGGCATTTCCGGAGAACCACCAATCCATAAACTCCTTATTCGCGACCATCCCGTTAACGCCATCGTAACGGCCGTTTAGTCCGGGAGCCCGGTAACAGATTGGGTATGATTTTTCAGGATGATCGAAATAGCCCGAAGGAAGGAGAACGGATGCTTTTAAATAACGAGGTCTTCCAGAAAATTCAGACAGACACTTACTTTGAATGACAACTGGTTTCACATATTTGTGACGGACGATCTCAAATGGAGGGATCGCATTTTTTAAACGAAGGCTGAGATTTGCATTGGGCGAATACCTGACCGAATCTACATCGCTGATGATATTGCCGGGCACATTTTCCTGTCCGTCATCGGGATTCTGCTTGTAAAGTACCTGGTAATAAAATTGATCGGGAGAATGCAGAAATTCACTAATCGGACCTGCGCTAATCACCTCCTTATTCTTAAGATCCAGCAGAAAGTCGGTGGACGAATCCCAATTGCCAGGAGTTACACCTATAACAATATCAAAACCATTGCGCGGTTCCTTGTGAAGTTGCCTGGTCAGGTAAAGTATAATCCGTCCACCCTTAATGAAAGACGTTTTCATCTCCGGAGATACTGAAATTTTCACTTTCAAAACAGGAGTATCCTGCGCTGATGCCACCGCAAATAACCAAAAAAACAGAAAGGCCGTTATTATTCTCATAAGAATTTAGTTTACATCCTTTTTCAAAAGTAATTAATTTAGACGAATGATACTTACCAAATTTAGAAGGCCATTTGGTACTTTGATTCCTGATTTAACAACAATATTCTGCAATTGTAACACCGAAACCACTTTTCACGTTAATACAGTTTCTTTTAATATCACCTGTTCCTTAGTTAAAAATGCTTTTCTTTGAAGCAATTAAGATGATAATTTATGCGCAACATAGCAATTGTTTGTTCCATAGTTCTTTTACTTGCATCGTGCAGTACGAAAGACCTTGTCCCAAATTCAAATGAATCAGTCGCTTATAACGATGTTGAATTTGGTAGCGACTCCCAGCAAAAAATGGATATTTTCTTACCTGCCGGTAGAACCATTAATGCTACAAAAACCATTGTAGTCATTCATGGTGGCTTTTGGACAAGCGGCGATAAATCCGAAATGACTGAAGTCGTAGATTCGTTGAAAAAACGATTGCCTAATTATGCGTTTATTAACCTGAATTACCGCCTCGCAGTCAACAATTCCGTCAATGTTTTCCCGGTGCAGGAAAATGATGTAAAAGCGGCCATCGAATATTATCTCGGCAAATCGTCCGTTTATGAAATTTCAAAGGACATCATTTTACTTGGAGCCAGTGCCGGAGCTCATTTAGCGATGCTTCACAGCTATAAAAACGATCCCGACAAACACGTAAAAGCGGTGGTTGACTTGTTTGGACCAACAGATCTAGTCGCAGAATGGAATGAAGGCCTCCTACCTCAACTTGCATTAACGGCAGCAACCGGCAAAACCTATGATCAGGATCATGCCATTTATACCCAATCGAGTCCGGTGAATTTTATTAATTCCCAAAGCCCCCCTACTATTGCTTTTCAAGGCGGAATGGATTATATTGTTATTCCGGCTCAAACCAACATCCTGATTGCCATACTGAATTCGGCAGGTGTATCCAATCAACTTGTATTATATCCCAAGGAGGGGCATGGATTTTCGCAAGCCAATAACATCGATGCAATAACCAAGACCCTGATTTTCATTTCAAAATATGTAAACTAGCGACTGGCAATTTGCGACTGACTTGTTGCATTCTCCTTAGCCTCATTTGCGATAAGTCAAACATTTCCGGATAAATAATTAATTTGTTGCAAGCTGCCAAAATCCAGCCTTCTCAGTTTGATATATAACCACTACTACCTTTTCTGCCATGCCGCTATCGTCTGATGCCGGCGAAGGTTTGGAACCAGAAACATCAGCTATTTTACCGTATTTCAATAGATAATTAGCCCATAATTGAGCGGCTATCACTTAAAACCGATAGAACTGGTTAAAAAACCATAATGATTAGACAAAAACTCATTGAATCAATTCCTTCAATTTAAATATGTTTGACATGGAAAACAACAAATCTAAAACGATCCGATACTTTTGCTGATTCAAACTTCACTTGAAATAAAACAAGGAGTGTTATGACCAAAATTATAAAAACAAATTCTAAATGGAACAGGCTACGTTTTTACGGGCTATTTCTTTTTGCAGGATTGATAAGTTTAAGCTCATTTTCACAAACTTCCACCTCACAACGCGACGGGAAACTATTGCAAGGTGACAAATGGCTTCCATTTAGTTATCCCGAAAAAGCAGATTTCTATGTTTCAGTCAAGGGGAGCGACCATTGGTCAGGTACCTTGCTGGAACCGAATGATGGAAAAACTGATGGTCCGTTTTTAACCCTTGAACGCGCGCAGGCAGCTGTGCGTGAATTGAAATCGAAGGTATTTTTTCCAAAGGATAAACCGGTTGAAAAACGTTGGATTGGTTCGCCTCATCCATTGGGTAAAGGAAAAGATATACTGGTTTATATCCGCGAAGGCCATTATTCCATCAAAAAACCGCTCATTTTTAACCCTGAAGATGGAGGGGAAAGGGTTGAAACCAATCTTCCGACCGGCGCTTTTGAATACCACAAACTGAAAGATCATTATGTTACTTATGCCGCATTTCCGGGAGAGAAGCCTGTTATATCGGGAGAAATACCTGTTTCAAACTGGAAGAAGACTGGGAAATTATGGACAGCTCATTTCGATGCCGACTCTGCTGCAATGCTGGTCGTAAACGGCAAAAGACAGGTGCTGGCCCGCACCCCAAATGAAGGCTATTTCGTCCCTCCTGCCATTTCAAAAACAACCGGGGAACTTTATTTTAAGAAAGGAGATGTGAAAGCATGGAAAGAGATAGAAGGCAACCGGGTTATTATGCTTTTGCGCTGGCATACAGGCATTAATACAATTACAAAAGTGGATGAGAAAAACGGGGTTGCGACCTTCAAAGATCCACAAGAGGGTGTCGTAATTGTTCCGCCAAGGTATTATATCGAAAATGTAAAAGCACTTCTGGATGCTCCCGGAGAATGGTTTTTCGATAAAAAATTGAAGGAGATCAGCTATATACCGGCAAATGGAATCAGCGATCCAAACCAGCTGAAGGCCGGAGTACCAATGATCAGTCAATTAGTTGTCATAAAAGGAAAGCTGGGGCAGCCTGTCAGGAATCTGCGTATTTACGGATTAACCTTCGAAGGTGCAATTACAGGTAACAGGTCAATCAGGTATAATTACGATGGGGTTGATGGGGTAACCGGTGTTGTTGAGGCTGAATATGCCGGAAACAATGCGATCAGCTATGAGTACGCCCATGCCTGCGAGTTTGCTGATGGCGAAGTCCGTTCTTGCAACGGAACCGGAATTGCCATAATGAAAGGATGTTACCAAACCCGCATTCTCAGCAGCCGTTTTGAAACAATCGATAACGGCGGTATATATGTAACCGGATCAGCAAATCCTGCCGATGGAAAGGAAATCATCAGGGAGACGACCATTTCGCGTAATCAATTTTACGATTGCGGAGGCATTAATATCTACGCGAATTACACTTTAATGACAACGATTTCTCACAACTATATTACCAAAACAAGGGGCCGTTACGGAATAGATGTGGGCGGATGGGCAAACCAGGAAGAAGCGATCGATGGCGGATATACCGTTGAATACAATCACCTCGATGATGTTCAGCGCGATGCAGACGACTCGGGCGCCATCAAAACGGCAGGAATGACTTTCAACTCTATCGTTCGGAGAAACCTGATTCATAATGTTAATGCCGGATTCTTTAATGACAATGTCGGATTCTGGTTCGACAACATGTCGGCCGGCTGGACTTCGGAAGAGAATATTTTCTACAACCTCGAACAGGGTGAAATGAAACTCTGTGCAGCTATGATAGAAGACAATGTCTACCAGAATAATTTCAAAATCGAAGCGCCCGTTACTGCACCGGAAACAATTATTGAAGGTGAACCTGCATTTGAAGTTAGCAACCTGAAAATCGAAACTGCATCAAAATCAGCCTCAGGTGCTGTTGTAGCCGGAAGCATCATTCACTTATCCGCTGATGTTTTCAATCGCGGTGCAAGCGGAATATCCTCCCTGGAGCTTTATCTCGATGGTAAGGTTTATGAGAAAAAGCTATTCCCCGTTATAAAAGACAATAGCCGGAAAATAGGGTTTGAAGTCAGGATTTATGACGCCGGGGAACATCAGCTTGCAATTGGATCTACACCATATGAGTCGGTAAAGATTGAAGGGAATAAACCATCGATTGTTTTTGAAGACTTTAAAATCTCTGAAAGCAGGCTTCTAAAAGGAGAAAAGCTTAAAGCAACGGCAACCGCCCGGAATCTGACTTCAATCCCTCAAAAAATGAATGCCACCCTTTATCTCGATCAAACTAAGGCAGGAAATCAATCTGTTGAATTGAAAGAAAAAGAAACCGGGGTAATTAGCTTTGAAATTGAACCTCCGATTGGGAACCATGACCTACATATAGAAAACAGTGCCAGCAAAAATCTGACTGTTTTTGATGCTGTCCCCCTTGACATTTCGAAAATGGAGATTCACCAGTATTGTTCGGTAAAGGCAAAACCATTTGAAATTGAGGCGGATGCCCAAACGAACCGGTTTAAGATCACGGCAAGCGGATCAGATTTTTACCATGCAGAAGATTCGTATGCCGCGGCCTATTTAAAAGCGATTAAAGGTGACTTTGTTGCAACCGTCAAAATCAATCAATTCGGTGACCGGACGCACGAATGGTTCCGTTCAGGACTTTTTGTGCGGAACGATATCTCCCAAAGCTTTGATGTCCAGCCCGGAAGTAAAGGATCTGTTTTGGTGTTCGGAACCCCTGGCAGGGCAGGTATTGAATACGATGAATTTGCGAACGGCTGTATGCACAAGGCAAGCAGCCAGAACCTTCCCGAGAATTCAAAAACTCCTATCTACCTGAAAATTGTTCGCCATGGCAATAGCTTCAGCGGTTACATCAGCCTGGATGGCAAAAACTGGATCGTTGAAAGGCATACTGCTGACATTCCTGGTATTGCTGATGCTGTTGACCTTGGCCTTGCAGCCGGAGGACCGGATAAAAGACAATATTGGGTTGAATTTACTGATTGGAAAGTTGAAATCGCCAAATAATACCTTCAGGTTATGAAAATACAAGGAATTGCTTTCACCCTTTTTGCCTTTTTCTTGGTTTTAGGCTGTCATCAACCGACGAAACCTTCAGACGATATACAAAGTTTCGCAGAAGCAAAAAAATCAGATTTGCGACTAAGTGTTTATATTATAGCACAAACGGTTGAACAGATGTTTACGACAGAAACCGGGCGAAGAGAGGCATTATCTGTCTTGCATTGCAATGGCATCACAAAGGTTTATCTTGAAGTTTACCGAAGTGGTTTAGTTATTTCACCGGAACTGTTAAAAAGCAGTGTTACATTTTTAAAAGATAATGGTTTTGAAGTTGTTGGTGGAATTGCGACTGTGCCCGGAAAAGATTTTGGAATACCACAGGATGGGCCTCTGACCTGGTTTAACTGGCAAAATCCAAAAACGCAAAATGACCTGCGAAAAGTAATGGAAGACTCAGCACCTTTTTTCGATTCATTCATTATCGATGATTTCCTTTGTACTGCCGACACAAGCATTGAATCGAAGGCCGCCAAAGGCGACAGGAGCTGGTCAGGATACAGGCGGTCCATGTTAACGGACCTTGCGCAGTCAGTTTTTATAAAACCCGCCAAAACGAAAAATCCATCGATTAAAATCATCATCAAATACCCCCAATGGTACGACCGTTTTCATCTCTTCGGATACGACGTTGCTACAGAACCAAAGCTTTTCGACGGGGTTTGGGTAGGTACTGAAACCCGCGGACAATATACCCAGCGCTATGGATTTGTTCAACCTTACGAAGGGTTTATCAATTATCGCTGGATTTCAACACTGGCTGGGGATAAAATAGGAGGTGCATGGTTCGATCATGGCGATTGCACGGACCTTGATTTTATTGAACAAGCCTATCAATCGGTACTTGCCGGGGCAAAAGAACTCGTATTTTTTAATTTTGACAGTTTTGTAACGGGTCATCCCGGCCATCATCTGTTGCGCCAGGATTTTGAAAAATTAGTCAACCTTGCAAAAGCGGTGGCCACCAATCCTGTTCAGGGTGTCGTCGGTTATAAACCACCGAACAGTGATGCTGGTGGTGATCTTTACCTGATGGATTATATTGGAACGTTCGGCGTTTCGCTGGTTCCAGATTCAAAATATCCGGAAAATTCCAAAGTCATTTTCCTTCCGACTCAGGCTGCTGCAGATCCGGAAATTCTTTCTAAAATACTGAAATCGCTGGATCAGGGAGCAAAAGCAATCATGACAACAGGATTTCTGGCAAACGCAAAGGATGGTGAAAAACTGGCTCAGCTTGCCGGCATTAAATGGCCGTTACATCCTGTCCAAACTTCAACAGGAACAATCATTTCCGAAGGGAATCCCGTGAAACTAAAATTCCCTTTAAACATGGATTTCCAAATTATTCCGGATGGAGCATCTACGCTGCTTCAGGCATCATCCCAACATCCATTCCTGATTCAAAATAAAAATAAAAATATCTATGTACTTAATACGCATACATTTTCTCAAAAGGATTTTGATGCTGTAGGCGAAGTGTTACTTTGTCCGCGACAAATTGGATTGCTTGAACTTCCAAAAACCTGGATGAACACGATTCGTTCTGCCTTTCATACCGAAAATGAACCTGTTTTGGATGCCCCGTCAAGGGTTACCCTGCAGCAGCTTTCAGATCATAGCTTGGTGATTCATAATTACAATCAGGAAAACACAGTGGTAGTCATTCAGCTTTCTCTTGCAGAAGCATTTGTGGATGGTTTCTCGGGGAAACCAATTCTGATAGAAGGAAAAGAGATCAAATTAGTAATGACACCCCGATCTCGTATTTGGATAAGAAAAAATGGAAAATAACTGTTTACATTACTGAATATGATCGAAATAAAGAGACTACTATTTGTTATTTTACTGGGAATAACTAGTTATCATACTCATGCACAATCCAATCCTAAAAAGGTGGCCGAATCGCAAATGCAAACAATTTACAATGAAGTAAAAACGCCATTCAAATATGGATTGGTCATGGTTCCTCCGGATGATTCAAAAAAAATGGATTCCCCAGGCATATTCAGAAAAAACAATTTCTGGTATATGACTTATATTGTATTTGATGGCAAAGGTTACGAAACCTGGCTGGCAAAAAGCGATGATCTACTCCACTGGGAAAACAAGGGTCGGATTCTGTCGTATTCTAACAATACCGATTGGGATGTCAATCAAAAAGCCGGCTATGTGAGCTTACAGGACTATCAATGGGGAGGAAAATACGAGTTAACCAAATTTCAAAATAAATACTGGATGTCATACCTTGGCGGGAATACCAAGGGTTACGAAGCAGGTTTACTTTCTGTTGGTATTGCCTATACAGATAAAAATCCGGCAAAGGTGCACGAATGGAACCGATTAAACAAACCTGTTCTCATGTCAAATGACCAAGATGTCAGATGGTGGGAAAACAAGACCATTTATAAAAGCACGATCATCCGGGATCGATCAAAAACTACGGGTTACCCTTTCGTGATGTATTACAATGCAAAGGGAGATAGTGTCAATCCGGATTCAGGTGCTGAACGCATCGGAATGGCGGTCTCCAAAGATATGTTTCACTGGAAGCGATTTTTGAAAGAGCCGGTTTTGAATCATCACCAAGGAATTACAGGTGATGCCAACATCCAAAGATTAAACAATATATGGGTCATGTTCTATTTCGGTGCATTCTGGAAAGAGGGTAGCAAAGATGGTGCCTTCAACCGTTTTGCCTGCTCATACGATCTTGTAAACTGGACAGACTGGACGGGTGACAACCTCATCCAGCCATCCGAAATCTATGATAGTCAATATGCTCATAAATCATTCGTTGTAAAATGGAAGGGCGTTGTATATCACTTTTATTGTGCAGTGAATAAAAAAGACCAACGGGGAATCGCAGTGGCGACATCAAAGGATTTTGGTAAGAGTAAGTTGATTTTCATTTCCGGAAACTAATACAAAGGAAGTATGAATCTGATAAGACGTGATTTTTTAAAAATAGCTGCGATAGCGGGTACTGGCGTTTTGGCTGGCTTTAGCCCTTTGAGTACCGCGAAGAAAGGCAACTACCGTAGTTTTAGCCTTTGTACGAATACTGCTACACTAAATAGTCATCCCGATTTTTTAAATCTCATCGCGGGTAGTGGTGTTACCGATGTCTGGATGCCCATTTTTTTAAATGGCTACTGGCCTTATCCCATTGAAGATATTTCGCAATGGAAGCAAAAAATTGAGAAAAAGGGAATTGCGGTACATACGCTAAGTGTTCCGTTAGGCCATCCGGGCAACTCGTTGGGCGGTGCACATGATTTCGAATCTACGCCAAAGCACTGGCCAAGAGGTGTGGACATTGATGGCAACAAATATTCTGGAACATCTGTACATCCGGTCATAACTGAAGAAAACATTTCTGTCATTCAAAAAATCAGCCAGTCAGGTTTTAAAAAGCTATTCCTTGATGATGATTTTCGGTTGGCACGCACTCCAGGTATGATCGGCGGATGCTTCTGCAGTGAACATCAAAATGAATTTATAAGCAAATATGGTTATGGTGAAAAAGATTGGGTACAACTAAAACAAGATATTAGAGACCGCAACCTGAGTTCGACGTTAAACGATTGGATAAACTTCAATTGCGACCAGCTTACATACTCATTCATAGCACAACAATCCGCGGCACCCGATGTGGCACTTGGCATAATGGTCATGTATCTCGGATCTGAAAAGGCAGGGATCCGGTTAAGCGACTACAAAGGTTCGCTGATGAGGGTTGGGGAATTGATGTTCGAGGATCGCGCTTTTAATCCGTTAAAAGGGAAAACGGATGAGCTTTTCAGTGCCCTTTTTCATCGCAGATTCGTCAGCCCGGAGAATGCTTACAGCGAAACCACCGCCTATCCTGCAAACAAGCTTTCTGCAAAAAATATGGCTGCCAAATTGCACATCTCAACTATTTGCGATATCCGGAATACAATGATGATGAGTGGTCTGGAACCATTCCCACTTACACATTGGAGTACGCTTGCACCGGTTATGAAAAAGGCGGCGGCAATGCATCAGAAGATTGCAGGTCATAAACTCCACGGACCTTTCAAACATTACTGGGGAGAAAGCAGCAGAATGGTTGGCAATGATAAACCCTACAGCCTTTTTTTGGCCGCCGGAATACCTTTTGAAGTGACTGAAACTCCAGCATCTGACGGCTGGACTTTTCTTTCAGATTTTGATGTTAAGGATGTTGATTCGGGTAAGCTGAAATCAAAAGGGACAAAGTTCGTATATGGTACAAATGCAGATAAAAAACTCAATGGTCTGAGGTATATACCTGAAAATCTAACCGAAATTTATGCTTTCAAACATGAAATTCTTCCTCATCTCAAAGGCATACCGTATATTGAGGAAGATAAACCAGTAGTATGTGCCTGGTATCCTGCAATCAAAACAGTTCTGTTGTGGAATTTATCTGAATCCCACGAATCATTTACTATAATAACGGATGGTAAGAAACATACCGTTGAAATTGTAGGTTTAGATGCTGAACTGGTAACAATTTAAATCGTAATATTCTAAATTTCAATCAATATGAAAATTCAATGTTATTATATCCGATCCTTCTTATTCGCAGTTCTGTCCTTTGTTACGGTATTGGTGTCAGCTCAAACCATCGATTTTAGCAAGGCTTCAATTATCGCTTCTTCCAAAATCAAATCTCCAGTCAGGGAAACAGCGATCAGGGTTCTGCAGGAAGAGGTTGCAGAACGAACTTCCATAAACCTAAAACTCATATCCGTATTAAGAAATGTCCCGATAATTGTCTTTGCTACCCAAAAAGATAATGAGGTAGTTGGCCTGCCGGTTCCAAAACGATCCGGGGAAAACCTCCCGGAAACCAAAGCAGAAGGATTTAGGATTTGTCTTGAAAAAGTGGCAGGGAAAGACATTCTCTGGTTAATTGGAGCTGACGAACGTGGGGTTATCTTCGCCATCGGACAATTTCTAAGAACAGTAGAACTCTCTAAAAATAAAATAGTTTTCAACCAACGGAATGAAATTGCCACCTCCCCGGCTTATCCAATCCGTGGTCATCAGATTGGCTACCGAAATACTGCCAACTCATGGGATTCGTGGACACCGAAACAGTTCGAAAAATACTTTCGCGAGCTGGCACTATTTGGAACCAATTGTTTCGAAAACATTCCTTTTCAGGATGGTCCGTTAGGTCCGCACATGAAATTTCCTAGAGAAGAGATGAATACCAAACTGAGTGAAATCTGCAACAATTACGGACTCGATTATTGGGTATGGACTCCGGCAGATGGTGATTTATCGAATGAAGCGATATTCAATGAGGGGGTGAAAAAGCATGCTGAGTTTTATAAAAGCTGTCCGCGACTCGACGGCGTATTTTTCCCCGGTGGTGACCCTGGTGATAATCACCCGAAGTATGTGATGCCTTACCTTAAAGCAATTGCAAATGAACTGAAGAAATATCACCCGAATGCGGGACTTTGGATTTCATTGCAGGGTTTTAACGACGAACAAGTCGACTACTTTTATGAATACCTCGAGAAGAATAATCCCGACTGGCTGACCGGTGTGGTTACCGGACCAAGCAGCCCTGACCTGGCTGCAACCCGTTTCCGGTTGCCAAAGAAGTACAAACACCGACATTACCCCGATCTTACCCATACGGTTCGCTGTCAGTATCCCACCGAAAACTGGGATCAGGCTTTTGCGCTCACCGAAGGACGCGAAATCTGTAATCCGCAGCCATTCTATTATGCAAAAATCCATAACCGTTTTGCACCATTCACCGATGGGTTCCTCTCATATTCCGATGGAACACACGATGACGTAAATAAGGTGGTTTGGAGCCAGATGGCCTGGAATCCGGAGAAAGACGTGCGTCAGGTGCTTGTTGAATATTCCCGGTTTTTCTTCGGAACATCAGCGGCGGAAGCCGGTGCAGACGGAATTTTGGCGCTTGAGCGGAGCTGGGTTGGTCCGGTGGAAGAAAATGGCGGAATTGAAACAACTTTTGCTTTCTGGCAGAACCTTGAAACTAAATATCCCGAATTGAAGGGAAACTGGCGCTGGCAACAACTTGTGATGCGTTCGTATTACGACACCTACATAAAAAGAAGGAAAGCCTATGAGCTAAATCTTGAAAAAGAGGCGAACCTGATTCTGGCACAAGCCGGTAAGGTTGGTCCGGAAAAGGCAATGGAAGACGCACTTGCAATGGTCAATAAAGCAGACAAAGAGTTGGTATCACCGGAACTCCGACAGCGGGTTTTTGATTATTGCGAAGCATTGTGGCAATCAATTGGTGCTCAGACCAGCGTTAAAAAACACAATGCCAGTGGCGCCGAGCGCGGAGCGATTCTCGATTTTATCGATTATCCCCTGAATAACCGTTGGTGGCTGGCCGACGAATTCGATAAAATCCGCAAGATGTCCACCGAAAAAGAAAAACTCGACCGGCTTGAAATCATCCGCACCTGGGAAAATCCGGGACCGGGAAGTTATTACGACAATGTTTCAGATCTGTCAAAAGGACCACGCGTGAAAACCCAGACAGAAGATGCCACCGATGTTGCCTGGTGGGATAATGGAATGAGCCGTAAACGCTTGTCCACGCAGCTGTTTCAGAACTTTCCGAAACTGGAATACACGGACCTTGATCCAAACGGGCATTATACGATTCGTATTGCAGGATTCGGTGAAGCATTGCTAAGGGTGAATGGGGAAAGGATTGCGCCTTCCGTCTATAACAAAGGACTTGAGGAGTTCAAAGAATTCCCTCTGTCCCAGAAATACGGGAGCAATGGAAAGATTGAAGTCACATTCGATCAGCCGGAAGAATCAAAGCTAAACTGGCGTTCACAATCAAAGATTTGTGATATCTGGTTATTGAAGAAATGAAAGCATTTTAAACTGAAAATATTTCGGGCAAAACATGATTTTATTTTTGAGATTGTATAATTTTAGGCACAAATCTTTTTTAACCAATAAATAATCAAACAAATGAGAGCTATTCAATTTTTATTTGCAGCAGCGTTAATTTCTTTGACGGTCACATCGTGTAAAGAAAAACCAAAAACAGGACCTGTAGCTGTACCTGTTCAAAAAACTGAACTCAGTGAATATCTTGGTCAATGGACCATTGATGTTCAGGGTGGTGGCGTCAGTTGGCTCGAAGTACGCCAGGAAAAAGATTACCTCGACGCTGACCTTTTATGGATTGGCGGGAGTGTTTCACCTGTTGCCAATGTTTACCTTGATAATGATCACAACCTGATCGTTACACGGATCGATAATCTTGTCCGCACAAAGGATGAAAAAGGGACACCGATTCGTTCACACCAGGTAACCAACTGGTTGAAGACCTCCAAACAGGGAGATAAGATCGTTGGTTTCCTCTACAGTCCCAAACATGATGGAAATGGCGTCGATTCAACATCATTTACCGGAACAAAATTAGCTCCCCCTCCTGCTGCTCCCGATATGACCAAACTTAAATTTGGTACCGCGATCAACCTGTTTAATGGCAAAGACCTCACAGGTTGGAGATTGATTGACCCGAAACAAAAGAATGGTTTCTATGCGAAAGATGGCATACTCGGAACTGATCCTGCTCAGGTTGAAGGTCAGGAACATATCAGCTATGGCAATCTTCGTACTGAGCAGGAATTTGAAGATTTTAATCTGAAACTCGAAGTAAATGTACCTGAAGGCAGCAACAGCGGCGTTTACCTGCGCGGAATGTATGAAATCCAGGTGCTTGATTCGTACAAAAAACCACTTGATATGCACAACATGGGTGCGCTTTACAGCCGTATTACACCTTCCGTAGCTGCTGAAAAACCTGCAGGAACATGGCAGACCATGGATATTACGTTGTGCGACCGTCACGTAACAGTTATCCTGAATGGCACAAAGATCATTGACAACCAACCAGTTTACGGACCAACAGGTGGCGCTATGAAATCTGATGTGAATACACCGGGACCTATTTACCTACAGGGCGATCACGGCAAAGTAGAATACCGCAATTTGGTATTAACACCGATTGTGAAGTAAGTATTAGAAGAATTCAATCAAACTAAAATCGCTGATTTTGGACACGACACGGGATCAAAATCAGCGATTTTTTTGTGGAAGCCTTCCAATGACCAATACTATTAACTTATTGTTTTACGACTCTTTAAAAGAAACGGGATTCCTAACCGGTTATAGTTGTTCTCCGTAAGCGGGTTATAGCTGATCAGTTCAACGGGGATTTTTTCATTTGTTTCATCAACAAAATCCATGATGGCTTTTCTGTTTTCGATCGTGTCGGTAATGTTCTCAATAAGAGGAATACGGACGATGATCTTTTTTCCTGAAGTTGCTATATATTTGAAATTATCCTTTATTCTTTCATTGCTTCTCCCCGTGTATTTCTTATGCAAAACTGCATCAAATAGTTTTAAATCGATAAAAAACAGATCGACATACGGAAAAATGAGATCGATCACCTCCCTGTCACAATAAAGACAGGTTTCGATGGCGGTGTGAATATTCCGTTCCTTACAACCTTTCAGGATTTCAGCCGAAAATTCCGGCTGATACAGCGCTTCGCCACCCGTAAGTGTTACTCCTCCGCATGAGGTTTGATAATAGGCAAGATCTTTTTCAATTTCAGTTATTATCTCCTCTACCGTGGCTTTATAACCTGTGAATTGCAACGCAAATGTGGGGCATGTTTTTACACATTCCCCGGATAAACGGCAGATATTTCTGTCAATTTCAATCTCAAGAGTTGCATCATCGGTTAATCGCAATGCTTTTGTCGGACAGGCCTCCACACATTCACCACAGGCAATGCAAAAGTTCTTGTTATACCACAGAGAATTAGCTGAACTTATACCTTCCGGGCTATGACACCACACACATTTCAGCGGACATCCTTTCAGAAACACGGAAGTACGGATTCCAGGACCATCATGCACCGAGAAGCGTTTTATTTTGAATACATCACCCCCCTCACTTGGATTACGCTTCACCATGAGTTGTCCGGTTAATTATTTCATCCTGCAAATCGGGTGCCAATTCCGTAAAGTAGGCTGTATAACCTGCCACCCTGATGGTCAGACCCCGATGCGATTCAGGATCAGCTTTTGCCTTGATCAGTTCCGCGGTGGTTACCACATTAAACTGCACATGGTGAATCGGCAAAGAGATGAACGTTTTCAACAGTGACGTAAATTTCCCCCTGTCTTCTTCCTGTGTAAATAAGGACGGCAGGAATTTCATGTTCAGCAGTGAGCCATTACTTGCAAGTAATGAGGGCATCCGAAGAACAGAATTCAGGACCGCTGTCGGGCCAATCTTGTCGCGGCCATACATCGGCGACATTCCTCCATCGGCCAGGGGTGTCCGGGCAAGCCGGCCATCTGCTGATGCTCCCACATTAAATCCCATGGGCACATGTGCCGACACGGTATACAGACCCATGTGGTATTTGCTATCCCTGAAATTTTTGTAGGTTCCGATTTTCTTGGCAAAGTATTCTGCCCACCTGGCACCCAATTCATCTACCCATGCAACATCATTCCCATACTTCGGAACCTGGTTAATGCAACGTTGCCGGAGCGGTTCGTTGCCTTTAAAGTTAAGTTGCAGCGCATCGAGCAACGCTTCTTTTTCGACCAGCTGATCTTCAAAAACGAGCTTTTTAAGCACCGCTAAACAATCGGCAATATTTGCGACCTGTATGGCCTGTATTCCCGAAAAATTATAGGTTGCACCTCCGGCTGTCACATCGATCCCTCTTTCAAGACAATTATCCATGACACCTGACAGGAAAGGAGATGGAAGGTGCACCTGATGGCTTTTTTCGACCACTTCGCAGGCAAGAATCATTTTACCGATAAAAAAGTCGATCTGCTTTTGAAACGCACTTTCCAAATCGTCAAAATCAGCATAGTTGTGTAAATAACCCGTATTCAGACCGATCTGTTCCCCAGAAATCAAACATTTCCCGTCGTTTAAGGTGAGCTCCAGCACTTTCACGAGGTTGAACATCGCGGCGTCGCTCCAGCCAAGGTAATTTCCCTGTGTACTCAGTTCGACACAGCCGACAAGCACGTAATCTTTACTGTCGCTGCTGCTTATACCGGCATTTATCAGGGAAGGTACAATGCTTTCGTCATTCGCAATCTGTGGCATCCCCGTTCCCAGACCAATTACCCGGCTGCATTCATTCAAATATTCGCCGGGAGAATTTTTGTGAACACGGGCAGTAATATTTGGCTGCGGCAACCGCATGTGATCCTGTGCTTTGAGTATCAGGTAAGAAAGTTCATTGGTGGCATCTTCCCCTTTGATCGTCTGACCTCCGATGGTACAATTGAATCCGATGGGAAAGCCGGCAAAGAACTTAGCGCTGTGCGCATTGCGCATGTAAACAATCTGATTGAACTTTAAAAACAGTGCATCAAGCAATTCGATGGCGAAGTTCAAATCAATCGTGCCATTTTTCAAATCTTTGTCGAAGTACAGATACAAATATTGATCGATTCGTCCCGGGGAAAAGGAGGATGCATTTGATTCCATCTGCAGGATCACAAAAAGAAACCAGACAGACTGAATCGCCTGCCGAAAGGTGGATGGCGGATTTTCAGACAATTGAAAACAAGCTGCCGCCACCTCTTCAAGATTTGCTTTTAACAGATGATCCGCCTGATGATTTGCCATCTCCGATGCGAGTACCCCGTACCGGTGAATAAATCCGCAGGAAGCCTCCATCGTGATGCAAACACTCTCGTAAAAGTCCCGGTTCTGGTCGTTGGCATTTGCCAGTTTTTGTCTTGCCTTTTTTAATAACCCATTAGGTCCCAGGGTAAGCCAATCTTCCACCTTCGGGCAGATATGTCCCTGCGCGTGATCTTTCTGGTTGATTTTTACAACCTTTTCAATCGCTTTTAATTCTTCCCCGTAAGTTCTATAAATATCATTTTCAAGGGTCTTGCCCTTCCAGAATGGTTCGAGGTATTCTTTGAAACAGACGATATCTTCCTGATGCACCTGGAAAGGATCCTGCGGTCGTTTAGGCAGCGTTTCTATTTCGTTCACGAGCCATGATAAACCAGCCTCTGGAAAGACGACCCCTGCACGGATACCGGATGTGCGGTTCCCGACAATCAACTCCTCCGGATCAATTGAAATGCTCATTTCCGAAAGTGATCTCGCGAGGGCCTTTGCACGTTTCAGGATCACCGGAAGGTTTTCATTTTCCTGGTAAACTGCGGTGATCAGTTTCGCCTGTTCTGTCGACAGATACCTGGCAGCACCCATCGTCTTTTTTCTGAGCGACAGGATTCGATCTGTTGGCTTCAAATGTTGAATGTCCGTATTCATTTTTTGAACTTTTTAGTTCATATCAAAAGATTACATCAAGGGTAATAAAGGTTGAATCTGTTTCCAGAAATCCTCATTCATCAGTCGTGCGCTTCCGATCATCGCTGATGTTTCCATCTGCACCGATAATTCTACATTTATATTTAAATTCTTGCTTTCGAGCATGGCGGAAAAAGCAGGTCCAAACAGGTTGTATGCTCTCGTTATATTTCCGCCAAGCACCAGGCAATCGGCATCAAATTTTTGAAGATAGGGAGCCAGAAACTCACCCAATAAAGCGCCAAATTCTTCAAAAATCCCGCTAACATCCGGATTAGTGGCAGCCTGCCTCGCGATCTCTTTTACGCCAGGTAATGTTTTGCCCGTTTTTTCAAAATATTTTCTGACAAACCAACCGGTACAAAAGTAATCATTCGCGATACTTTCGCTGTAGGGTATATTCCACAAACACCCGCCACGGGGAACGTCATTTCGTTCCAAAACCGGAATGCCCGATTCGATAAACGCGGCACCCAAACCGGTTCCCAATGTGATGGCAATCATTCTTTTGGATTTGCAGCTTTTACCCTTCCATGCATCACCGACGGCAAATGAGGTCGCATCATTCATAAAACGGATAGGCATATCTTCCGGCAAATCCAATAGATGTCTTAACCGATCGGCAATGTTGATGCCATACAACTCTTCAAATTTATTTACTTCATGCGTGAACAGCGCAATACCGTTTGTATAATCGAAAGGGCCAGGCATCGCGATGCCAATACCAGATAGCTGATCTCTGTCGATACCTGAGATTGATTTTTCGATGGCTGATTTCCATGAATCCAAAATATCGTCCGCAGAGGCTTTGTTATCCACCTTGCAACATGCTTTGCAATTGCGAAGAACCGTCCCCTTTTCAAGATCCATTGTGATTACACTGATATGACTACCACCGGCATCAGCACCAATCGCATATTTTTTATTCATAACCTGCCTGTTAGTTCTTTTTCAATAGCTAAACCTATCTTCTATTTCGCGAACGTTCATCAACAGCAATCTAAAATATTAGCTTTATACTTCAAAAATAGATATAATTAAAACAATCATTTTAGAAACATTCAAACTAAGTGCTCAAAATTAAATATTGTCGTATTTTAAAAAGCCGAACTAGGAGCTTCTAAACCCAATACCCATTATATTATGCGACATACACAATAAAGCGTGATACGGACATGGTATGGGGAAGGTATAGTGAAGGTAGGGAGAAAATCCATGTAATGTGGTATATCATTCTATTTAGCAAATAATGCGACATTCTTTGATTTGCATTACTTAAAAGTCACTAAAATGATTGTCAGGCAATTTATTATAAAATGATGATCTTAACGCGTAAATAAATCGAAATAAATGAACCCCTCCCAAATATACGGCAAACCATTATCCTTGATTTCAAAAATTTCAATATCCTATTGTAAAATGCTCCTGGTGATGCGCCATATTTTCTACTTCATCCATCATGGCCACTGCATAATCTTCGACCGAGATATTACTTTTACCATCTTTGTCAACGATCAGATCGTCTTTCCCCAAACGGAACTCACCTGTGCGTTTACCTGGTGCAATATTTCCGGCAGGGGAAAAGAATACCCAGTCAATCTCTTTTTCGTTGCTTAGTATATTCAGGTAAATCTCGCCCAATGATTTTACTGCAGGTAAAAAAGCTTCCGGAATAAATCCTGAATCCATAACACGTAAACCTGGAGCACAAAATAAAGTGCCTGCCCCGCCAACGCAAAGAAGTCTTTTTACGCCCGCAGCTTTTGCACCTTTAAGAATTGCACCGTATACAGTAAGGGTTTCGTTATATATATCTGGATTTGTCCATCCCGGATTGTAAGCACTAACAATGGTATCGAAACCATTGCACAACTCAGCAACAGTTTCGGCTGAAGAAACATCTGCCTTTACAACCGTTAGATTGTTGTTTTTTATCACAATTTTTTCAGGATTACGGACGACTGCCGTCACTTTATAGTCGCGGCTGATCGCCTCGTTTAAGATGGCTGAACCTACAAAACCGCTTGCTCCAATTAAAAGTATCTTTTTCATTTTTTTCAATTTTGAATGATCACACTAAGTTGCATGAATAATAAAAACGAGAAAAGGTAAATTTAGCTGTTTAAATGACACTTCTGGCATGATCGCTTCACCATTTTTTTCGAAACTCGTTGGGAGCATCCTGGGTATGTTTGCGAAAATACCTGATGATATTGGCGTGTTCATTGAATCTAATCAAGTCAACTCAATCTTAGATATCAACTTCATCATCTTCATCAATATCATCATAGTCATCATCATAATATTCAGGGAATAGACCTTCCAGTCCAAGACTTTTTATGAATTCTTTCTTATATTTCTCGGCAAGGTCATATTGCAAGGTTCTGTGATAAACTCTCGAAAGGTTTTGGTAAATTAGTGTCAGCGAATCCTTATTGGTGTTGTTTTCTAAAGCTTTGTTAAGTATTTCAATGCCCTTTTTTATGT